>WNGF01000796.1_pt1 | contig 55014 bp, 51 predicted proteins | sample 5400641 | NCBI WGS metagenome assembly WNGF01 (sample SAMN13153371, study PRJNA577476) | soil metagenome | isolation source: 80 cm soil or saprolite under grassland replicate 2 | place: USA:California | collected 2016-06-15
ACTAAAACTCCAGTCCGCCCTCTCGGGCTCCGTCGGCCAGCGCTTTCACGCGACCGTGATATTTGTAGCCGGCCCGATCGAACACGACTTGCGTGACGCCGGCCCCTTTTGCCCTCTCGGCGAGGCGCTTGCCGACTTCAGCCGACTTCTCAACCGGCTTTCCCTTCAAGCCCGTATCGGTGACGGTCATCAGCGTTCGCTGCGCTCCGTCGTCCACGAGCTGAGCATAGATGTGCTTCAGCGAGCGATACACGACCAATCGTGGCCTGGCCGCGCTTCCGTGAACTTTCTTGCGAAGCCGGAAGTGGCGGCGCGTTCTCAGCTGATCGCGCGATTTTGGTCTGGCCATTTTTGGCATTACTTCGCTCCCGCCTTACCGGCCTTGCCCGCCTTGCGACGGATCTGCTCGCCGGCGTACTTGATTCCCTTGCCCTTGTACGGCTCGGGTGGACGGAGGCTTCTCAGCTCCGCCGCGACCTGACCGACGATTTCCTTGTTCGCTCCCTCGATGACGATCTGCGTCGGCACCGGAGCGCTCAGCTTGATTCCCTTCGGCGCGCGGTACTCCACCGGGTGCGAGAAACCGAGCGCGAGCTGCAGGCCATACGCCCGCGCCTCCGCCTTGTATCCGACGCCGGTGATCTCGAGCTGCTTCTGGAATCCCTTCGTGACTCCCTCGACCATGTTGGCGACGAGCGTCCTGCTGAGACCGTGCAGCGCCTTGTGGTTCGCCTCTTCCGACGGCCGCGAGAGGGTGACTTGCTCGTTCTCGAGCGCGATCTTCATCTCGGGGTGGATCTTCCGCTCCAGCTCGCCCTTGGGTCCCTTCACCTTGATCGTGTTGCCATCGATGGTGACGCTGACGCCCTTCGGGACGGCGATCGGGTGCTTTCCGATACGTGACATTGTCGGCTCCTTACCAGATGAGGGCGAGGAGCTCGCCGCCGGTGCGCGCCTGGCGCGCCTGGCGGTCCGACATCACACCGCGGGAAGTGCTCAGGATCGCCATGCCGAGTCCGTTCCGGACGCGCGGGATCTCCGACACGCCGACGTACTTGCGGAGTCCCGGAGACGAGACGCGCTTCAGCTCACGGATCACCGGCTGGCCGCCCTGCGCGTACTTCAGAATCACGCGCAGAATCTGGCGCCCGTCTTCGGCGTCGAGAGTCTTGTAGTCCTGAATGAAGTGATTCTCCTTCAGGATCTTTGCTATTTCCACCTTCAGCTTGGAGACCGGCATGTCGACGCGGCGATGCTTCGCCCCGCAGGCATTCCGGATTCTCGTCAGCATGTCGGCGATCGGATCAGTCATGCTCATGAATTCTTGTTCCTCGTCCTACCGTATCCCTCTCGGGACGCGTAGAAGTGAATGGTTACCAGCTCGCCTTGCGGACGCCGGGGATGTATCCCGACAGCGCCAGCTCGCGGAAGCAGATCCGGCAGACGCCGAACGTGCGCAGAAACGCCCGCGATCTGCCGCAGCGCGCGCACCGGTTGTGCTTTCTGACGCCGAACTTCGGCTTTCGCTTGCTCTTCTCTACCATGGCCTTTCTAGCCATCGCTATGCCCCTGCCTTGGTGATGATCGGTTTTTCGTCGCCCTTGAACGGCATGCCGAGCTCGCGCAGCAGCGCGAACGCGTGGTCATCCCGGTTCGTCGTCGAGACGAAGGTGATGTCCATTCCGTGGATCTGATCGACCATGTCGTAGTTGATCTCCGGAAAGATCATCTGCTCCTTGACGCCGAGCGTGTAGTTGCCGCGGCCGTCGAAGGCCTTGGTGTTGATGCCGCGGAAGTCGCGGATGCGCGGGATCGCGACCGTCACGAACCGGTCGAGGAACTCCCACATGCGCGCCGCGCGCAGCGTCACCACCGCGCCGATCTCCTGCCCCTGCCGCAACCCGTAGTTGGCGATCGATTTCTTCGCCTTCCGCCGCACCGGCCGCTGGCCGGTGATGATGCCGAGCTCGTTGACGACGGTGTCGAGAATCTTCGGATTCTTGATCGCCTCGCCGACGCCGCAGTTGATCACGATTTTCTTGAGCGTCGGGATCTCGTGCGGATTCTTGAACCCGAACTGCTTCTTCAGGTTCTCTCTCACCGTCTGCTCGTAGTACAGCTTCAGGCGCGGCGGAGGAACGGGCAGATCACGGCCGGTGTGCTCGGCCTGAACCTGCTCTTTTACCTCTCTCTTCTTCGCCTGCTTCTTTTCCTTGGTCGCCATTTATTTCTCCAAAGCTCAGTGGACGCGCGGAATTGCCTGTCCGTGCTTCACGCTGATGCGCTCTTTCGTTCCGTCGGTGTCGATCTTCATCCGCGTCCGCGTCGGCTCGCCCGATTTCGGATCGAGCAGCATCAGGTTCGACGCGTGCACCGGTGCCGGCGCCTCGCGAATGCCGCTCTGCTCCTCGGCGTTGCGCGCCTTGCGGTGCATCTTCACCATGTTCACTCCCTCGACGAGCGCGCGCCCGTTCTTCGGGAAAACACGGATCACTTTTCCTGCCTTCCCCTTGTCGTCGCCACGCATCACCCGGACGGTGTCGCCCTTGGAGATGTGCATCTTCTCCCGCTCGGCGTTCTTGCCGTGCCGCGAGTGAAGCCGCTTGCGCGCTGTCTTACGGTATTTGAGCACCCGCATGTCAGAGCACCTCGGGGGCCAGTGATACGATCTTCATGTATTTCTTCTCTCTCAGTTCCCTTGCGACCGGTCCGAAGATGCGCGTCGCCCTCGGCTCGCCCTGCTCGTTGATGATCACGATCGCGTTCTCGTCGAAGCGGATGTACGATCCGTCCTTGCGGCGCGTCTCCTTCGCCGTCCGCACGACCACTCCGCGGGCGACTTCCGACTTCTTCACCGTCCCGTTGGGAAGCGCGTTCTTCACCGTTACGATCACAACATCGCCGAGCGACGCGTAGCGCCGTCTCGTTCCGCCGAGCACGCGGATCACCAGCGCCGTCTTCGCGCCGGAGTTGTCCGCTACCTTGACCACCGATTCCTGCTGAATCATGGATTGGCTCCGTTACCGTGCGCGTTCGATGATCTCGACCAAGCGCCACCGCTTGTCCTTCGACAACGGCCGGGTCTCCATGATGCGGACGGTGTCGCCCGTCTTCGCCGCATTCTCCTCGTCGTGAGCTTTGAGCTTCTTCGTCCGGCGGACCATCTTGCCGTACACCGGGTGCTGGACCCGCCGCTCGATCGACACCACGACCGTCTTCTCCATCTTGTCGCTGACGACCTTCCCGACGCGGGTCTTTCTCGCGCGCCGCATCTCGATCGTCTCGTCCTTCGCCACTTCTGCCATTTCGGGTTAAGCCCTCTTCTTCGAGCGGGCTGCGGCCGTCGCACGCTTGCGACCCCGTCTTCCCGTCACACGTCTTGCCGCCGGTCTCGCCGGCGTTCTCGCCTCTTCGATTCCGATGATCTTCTCGCGCAGCACCGTCTGCAGCCTCGCGATCTCCTTGCGAATCACGCGCAGGCGGAGCGGGTCATCGAGCGTCTGCGTTCCCGCGCGAACGCGGAGATTGAATCTCTCGCGCTCGAGCTCGGCGATACGCGCGTTGATGTCCGCTTCGATCATCTCACGCATGTCCTTAGCTAGCATCCGTGTGCGCCTCCTCTCTCACCACAAGCTTCGTCTTGACGCCGAGCTTCGCCGCCGCCAGTGCCATCGCCTTCTTGGCGATGTCCGGGGTCACGCCTTCCAGCTCGAACATCACGCGTCCCGGCTTCACGACGGCGACCCATCCCTCCGGAGATCCTTTTCCCTTCCCCATTCGCGTCTCGGCCGGCTTCTTCGTGATCGGCTTGTCGGGGAAAATGCGGATCCAGACTTTTCCGCCCCGCTTGATGTGACGCGTCAGCGCGACACGGGCGGCCTCGATCTGACGGTTGGAAATCCAGCCGGGCTCCAGCGCCTGCAGACCGTAGTGGCCGAACGACACCGTAGCGCCGCGCGTCGCGAGACCCTTCGTGCGTCCCTTGAACCGCTTCCTGAACTTTACCCGCTTTGGACTCAGCATCCCGAATTCTCCTTAGACGCCGGTGGAGTAGGTCTTGCCGCGGCGATCTTCGACGATCTCGCCCTTGAAGATCCAGACCTTCACACCGATGGTGCCGAAGGTGGTCTTCGCGGTGGACGTCGCGTAGTCGATGTCGGCGCGGAGCGTGTGCAAGGGAACACGACCCTCGTGATAACCCTCGACGCGCGCGATCTCGGCACCGCCCAGACGGCCGCCGCATTTGATCTTGATTCCGCCCGCTCCCATGCGCATCGCGCTCTGCACCGCGCGCTTCATGGCGCGGCGGAACGAGATACGCTGCGCGAGCTGGTTGGCGATGTTGTCGGCGACGAGCTGCGCATCGAGCTCGGGACGCTTGATCTCCTCGACGTTGATTCCGACTTCCTTGCCCGAGAGCTGCGAGAGCTCGTCGCGCAGCTGGTCGACTTCGGTCCCCTTCTTACCGATGACCACGCCGGGGCGGCCGGTGTGAATCGTGACGACGACCTTCCCCGGCTTCCGCTCGATGCGGATGTCGGCGATGGCGGCGTGACCGAGACGCGCCTTCAGATACTTGCGCAGCAGCTCGTCTTCCCTGAGGAGCGCCGGGAAATCGCGGTTGGCGTACCACTGCGATCTCCACGTCTTGGAGATTCCCAGACGGAAGCCTATCGGATGTGTCTTCTGACCCACTTAGCGACCCCCCTCACGTGCAGCTAGCACGATCTCGACGTGACTCGTTCTCTTCCTGATCGGCGTCGCGCGCCCCTGAGCGGCGGGCATGAAACGCTTGAGCTTCGGACCTTCGTTGACGACCGCGTGCTTGATGTAGAGCGTGTCCACGTCCAGCGCTTCGTTCTCCTCGCGGGCCTTGAACTCGGCATTCGCGACGGCGGAGTTGAGAACCTTTTCGATCTGCTTGGCCGCGTGCTTCTTCGAGAAGCGCAGCAGGCCGAGCGCCTCGTTCACGTTCTTGCCGCGAATCTGATCGACCACCAGCCGCATCTTGTAGGGCGACTGACGCGTCGTTCTCTGGATTGCCTTCATTGCTATCTAGCTCCCTTTCCGGCCGGCGGCGCGGTCGGAACTCCGCCCGTTTTCTTGTCGGCCGGCTTGCCCGCGCCCGTGTGTCCGCGGAAGAGCCGAGTCGGCGAGAACTCGCCGAGCTTGTGCCCGACCATGTTCTCCGTCACGTAGACCGGGATGAACTTGTTGCCGTTGTGAACGGCGAACGTGTGACCGACGAAGTCCGGGATGATCGTGCTCGACCGTGCCCAGGTCTTGATCACTTTCTTCTCGTTCTTGTCATTCATCACCGAGACTTTCGTCATCAGCGCGTCTTCGACGTAGGGACCTTTTTTTACGCTTCTCGCCATGTCAGATGCTCAGAGTTGATTTGATCTCTGCCGGTTACTGCGTTGCCTTGCCGCGCTTCCTGCCGCGGACGATGAGGCGCTGCGACGGCTTGTTCTTGTTGCGCGTTTTCACGCCTTCCTTCTTGCCCCACGGGCTCACCACGTTCCGTCCGCCGCGCGTGCGGCCTCCGTGCGGGTGATCCACCGGGTTCATTACTTCGCCGCGGACCTTCGGGCGCTTTCCCAGCCAGCGGCTCTTGCCCGCCTTTCCGTGCGACAGCAGCTCGTGCTCGGCATTGCCGACAGTTCCGACAGTCGCCATGCACGCGCCGTGAATCATTCTCATCTCGGACGAAGCCATGCGCAGCGTCACGTACTCCCCTTCCTTCGCGACGACTTCGAGCGACGTTCCGGCCGAGCGCGCCATCTGCCCGCCCTTGCCCGGCTTGATCTCTACGTTGTGCACGTCGGTGCCGAGCGGGATCTCACGCAGCGGGAGCGCGTTGCCGATTCTCGTGTCCGAGCCGGGGCCGGAGACGATCTTGTCCCCGACCGACAGACCCTTCGGGTGCAGGATGTAGCGCTTCTCTCCGTCCTCGTACTCGACCAGCGCGATGAGCGCCGTGCGATTCGGATCGTACTCGATCTCACGCACCGTCGCCGTCACCCCGAACTTGTTCCGCTTGAAGTCGATCACGCGATACATGCGCTTGTGACCGCCGCCGATGCGGCGCATCGAGATGTGACCGTGATTGTCGCGGCCGCCGCTCTTCTTCAGCGGCTGCATCAGCGACTTCTCGCCCGTCGTCCGCGTGATCTCCGAGAAATCGGAGACACTGCGGAAGCGCGAGCTCTTTGTCACCGGCTTGAATTGACGAACACCCATTGGCTACGCCTCGAAAATGTCGATCGTGTCGCCTTCGCGAAGCTTCACGATGGCTTTCTTCCAGTGCGGACGGCGTCCCTTCGTGCGGCCGACGCTCCGCTCCTTCCCGCGATGATTCGACGTCCATACGCCGGTCACCTTCACTCCGAACAGCTCTTCAATCGCCTTCCTGATCGCCTGCTTGCTCGAGCCCGTCGCGACCTGGAACGTGTACTCGCCACGATCCTGGTACGCGGCCGAGGTCTGCTCGGTCACGATCGGCGTGATGATTGTGCGATGTATCGTTGACATTGATTACTTCCCCTTCTTCTTCGGAGTCGCTGACACTCTCTTCTTCGCCGTCTTCTTGGCTGTCTTCTTCGCGGCCGGCTTCGCTGCGGTTTTCTTGCTCGCTTTCTTGGCAGCCGACTTCGCAGCCGCCTTGCCCGAGCCCTTACGCGTCTTTGCTGACGCCTTGGGCGCCACGTTTTCCGCCTCTGCGCTGCGACGCGTTTCGCCCTTCGCGCTGTCCAGCTCCGTGCCGAGCGCGTCCGCGTCGATGATCACTACGTCGGACCACAGGATGTGGTACGTCGAGACGTCGGTGTACGGCATCACGTGGACCTGGGGAAGATTGCGGCCGCTCAGGAATACGTTCTGCTTTGCGCCGTCGGTGAGGAGAAGAACTTTCTTGTCCGCCGCACCAATCGCGCTGAGCAGCGACAGCAGCTCCTTCGTGCTCGGCTTGTCGAACGAGAGCGTGTCGACCACGAGCAGCGAGTCCTCGCGCGCGCGCGCGTTCAGCGCGCTCTTGCGGGCCAGCTGTCTGATCTTCTTCGGAACGGTCTGCGTGTAGCCGCGCGGAGTCGGACCGAATACCGTTCCGCCGCCGACCCATTGAGGAGCGCGGGTCGAGCCCTGACGGGCGCGGCCCGTTCCCTTCTGGCGCCACGGCTTCTGGTTACCGCCGATGACGAACCCGCGGGTCTTTGTCGCCGCCAAACCGAGACGCTGGTTCGACAGATACGCCTTCACCGCCTGGTGCATCACCGGCATGTTCACAATTCCGTCGAACAGCTCGGCGGGAAGATTCACGCTCTCGCGCTTCTTTCCGGCCGTCGTGTACGACGCCGCGCTCAAAGTTGTCGTTTCGGTCATTCGTTAACCCTGCTTCTTCACCAGCACGATCCCGTTGGTGGGACCGGCAACGGCGCCGCGGATGTAAAGGAGGTTGCGCTCCGCGTCGACGCGCTCGATGCGAAGGTGGGTCTGCGTGTGGCGCGCCGCGCCGTAGTGGCCCGGCATTTTCTTGCCCTTGATGACGCGTGAAGGATCGGTGCCCGGTCCGATGGAGCCGGGACGACGATGCTTCGTGTTGCCGTGCGTGTTCGGTCCACCGTGGAAGCCGTGACGCTTCACGACGCCCTGAAACCCGCGTCCCTTCGACGTGCCCGTGACCTTCACCTGATCGCCGGCGGCGAAAATCCCGACCGTCACCTTGTCGCCAAGGTTGTAGGTCGGGACTTCGGCCTTCTTGCCCGGCGCATCGTCGAGGCGGAAGCTGCGCAGCACCTTCGGCGGCGCGGCGAGCCCGGCCTTCGCCGAGTGTCCGACAGTGGCCTTGTGCGCTCTCCGGCCGCGCGGCATGCGCTCGTTCTTCTTCGACTCGCGCGCCAAACGCTGCTCGCCGTAGCCAAGCTGCACCGAATCCACTCCGCCCTTGTCCTTGGTGAGGACCTGGACGACGGGATTGGGCGGCGCCTCTACAACGGTGCACGGAATCGACTGTCCCTGCTCGTTGAAGACCTGCGTCATGCCGACTTTTTTGCCGATGATACCGATCATTGAAATGCTCTCTTTATTGATTGAGTCGCTGACTACTCGACCTTGATCTCGACGTCCACACCGGCGGGCAGATCCAGCTTGGTCAGCGCATCGACCGTCGCCGCGCGCGAATCAAGGATGTCGATCAGCCGCTTGTGCGTCTTCAGCTCGAACTGCTCGCGCGATTTCTTGTCGACGTGCGGCGAGCGGAGAACCGTCCACCGCTTCGTCTTCGTCGGCAAAGGGATCGGTCCCGACACCTGCGCGCCCGTCTTCTCGGCGGTGCGGACGATGTCCGCCGACGCCTGGTCGATCACCGCGTGATCGAACGCCTTGAGCCGAATTCGAATTCTTCCTGCCATGGGGATCTCTAATTAAAGAATGATGCGCGTTTATTTCAGAATCTTCGTAACGACTCCGGCTCCAACCGTTCTTCCGCCCTCGCGGATGGCGAAGCGGAGTCCCTCGTCCATCGCGATCGGCGTGATCAGCTCGATCACCATCTGGACGTTGTCGCCCGGCATCACCATCTCCATGCCCTCGGGCAGCTCGACACTTCCCGTCACGTCGGTCGTCCGGAAGTAGAACTGCGGGCGGTAGCCCTTGAAGAACGGCGTGTGACGGCCACCCTCTTCCTTGGTCAGCACGTAAACCTCGGCGTTGAATCTCGTGTGAGGCGTGATGCTCCCCGGCTTGGCGAGAACCATTCCGCGCTCAACGTCTTCCTTGCCGATGCCGCGGAGAAGAAGTCCGACGTTGTCGCCGGTCGAAAACACGTCCTCGACCGGCATCAGGAAGGGCTTGTCCGTCTCACGCTTCGGCTGCGGGATGTATGAATCGAGAGCGTCCATCAGCTCCCCGATCTTCTTCCCGTACTCCGAGTTCGGATCCCCCGACTCCAACGCCTTGAGCGCACTCCCCTTGATGATCGGAATGTCGTCACCCGGAAACTCGTAGCTCGAGAGAAGCTCCCTCACCTCGAGCTCGACGAGCTCGAGCAGCTCCGGATCATCGACCATGTCCACCTTGTTCATGAACACGATGATGTACGGCACGTTCACCTGGCGGGCGAGCAGAATGTGCTCTCTCGTCTGCGGCATCGGACCGTCGGCGGCACTGACGACGAGAATCGCACCGTCCATCTGCGCCGCTCCCGTGATCATGTTCTTCACGTAGTCGGCGTGGCCCGGGCAGTCGACGTGCGCGTAGTGACGCTTGTCACTCTCGTACTCGACGTGCGCCGTCGCGATGGTGATGCCGCGCGCCTTCTCCTCCGGTGCCTTGTCGATCTGGTCGAACGCGACCGACTGGGCAAGACCCTTCTTCGCCTGGATCGCCGTGATCGCCGCCGTCAAAGTCGTCTTCCCGTGATCAACGTGCCCGATCGTCCCGACGTTTACGTGTGGCTTCGTACGCTCGAATTTCGCTTTGCTCATTGTTCGTTTCGGTTAGTGAGTTAGGCCTTGACCTTATTGATGATCTCTTCGGCCTTTGACTTCGGTACTTCCTCGTAGTGGCTGAACTCCATCGAGTACACCGCTCTTCCCTGCGTCATCGAGCGGAGCTTCGTCGAGTAGCCGAACATCTCCGACAGCGGCACCTGCGCATCGATCACCTGCGCTTCGCCGCGCTGATTCATTCCGCCGATTCTTCCGCGGCGCGAGGAGAGATCGCCGAGTACGTCGCCCATGTACTGATCGGGTGACACCACCTCGACTTTCATGATCGGCTCGAGGATGATCGCGCCGGCTCTCCTCGCCGCTTCCTTGATCGCCATCGAGCCGGCGATCTTGAACGCCATTTCGCTCGAGTCGACGTCGTGGTATGACCCGTACACGAGCTCGGCTTTCACGTCCACCATCGGATAACCGGCGAGAACTCCGCCCTCGAGCGCCTCACGCATGCCCTCGCCCGCGGGCTTGATGAACTCTCTCGGAATCACGCCGCCGACGATCTTGTCCTCGAAGATGAATCCTTCGCCCTGCTTTGCCGGCTCGATGTTGATGACGACGTGGCCGTACTGTCCCTTACCGCCTGACTGGCGGATGAACTTGCCTTCGACCTTTTCGACGCGACGCTTGATTGTCTCGCGATAAGCCACCTGCGGGCGGCCGATGTTCGCGTCGACCTTGAACTCGCGCTGCATGCGGTCGACGAGAATCTCGAGATGCAGCTCTCCCATTCCGGAGATGATCGTCTGCGCGGTCTCCGGATCGGAGTGAACGCGGAACGTCGGATCTTCCTCGGCCAGCTTCTGCAGGGCGATCGCCAGCTTGTCCTGGTCGGCCTTCGTCTTCGGCTCGATCGCGACGTCAATGACGGGCGCCGGGAACTTCATCGCCTCGAGAATGATCGGCGAGTCTTCCATCGTCAGGGTGTCGCCGGTGCGCGTATCCTTGAGGCCGATCGCGGCGGCGATGTCGCCGGCCAACACTTCCTCGATCTCTTCGCGCTTGTTGGCGTGCATCTGAAGCAGGCGGCCGACTCTCTCGCGCTTGTCCTTCGTCGCGTTGTACACGTACGAGCCGGTCTTGAGAACCCCTGAATAAACGCGGAAGAACGTCAGCTTCCCGACGAATGGATCGGTCGCGATCTTGAACGCCAGTCCGGCGAACGGCTCGTCGTCCTTCGGATGACGCTCGGCGGGCTCGCCGTTCGGAAAGTGTCCCTCGACGGCGGGCACGTCCACCGGCGACGGCAGGAAATCCACCACTGCGTCGAGCATCGCCTGCACGCCCTTGTTCTTGAACGCGGCGCCGCAGAGCACCGGCACGATGAAGCCGCCCACGGTAGAGCTGCGAATCGCATGGCGGATCTCGTCGTTGGTCAGATCGGTGCCGCTGAAGTATTTCTCGATCAGCGCTTCGTCGTGGGAGACCGCGGCCTCGATCACGTCGTGGCGGGCCTTCTCCATCGCCTCGCGATACTCCTCGGGGACTTCCGTCACTTCGAACTTCTTTCCGAGCGACTCGTCGTCGAAGATGTACTGCTTGCGCTCGATGACGTCGATGTGTCCGGTGAACAGCTCGCCCGATCCGACGGGCAGCTGAATCGGATATGCATCCTTTGTCAGACGGTCGCGAATCATCCGCATGCAGCGATCGAAGTCGGCCCCGACACGATCCATCTTGTTGGCGAAGATCAGCCGCGGAACGCGATAGCGGTCGGCTTGGCGCCAAACCGTCTCGGTCTGCGGCTCCACTCCCGCCACCGAATCGAGAAGGGTCACCGCGCCGTCGAGAACGCGAAGCGATCTCTCGACCTCGACGGTGAAGTCGACGTGGCCGGGCGTGTCGATGATGTTGATGCGGTACTCGGTGCCGTTCCGCGTCCAGAAAGCGGTCGTCGCGGCCGAAGTGATGGTGATGCCGCGCTCCTGCTCCTGCTCCATCCAGTCCATCGTCGCGGTGCCTTCATGCACCTCGCCGATTTTGTAGGTCTTACCCGTGTAATAGAGAATGCGCTCGGTCATAGTCGTCTTACCGGCATCGATGTGGGCCATGATGCCGATGTTGCGATAGTGATCGAGCGGGGTGTGACGAGCCATATACTCTGCTGATTCTCTCTCGAAAAGCCCGCCAAACAGCTGGCCGCGGCTGGTTCATTTCAACAAAAACGCGGGTGGACCTGTCGCCCCTGATCGGGACCGGTATCCATCCGCCACCTCCGGGTACGCCCGCCACTGCCGCGCGGGTGGGGACCCAAGGAGCGCCGATTTGGTGGCTTTTCTGCCGCCGTTTCGGCGTTGAATTGTCTGCTAGAGGAGAACGTGTCCTAAAACGCGTTCCACCATAGCGTTGTCAAGTTATCGATCAAGGCGCCTAAGTCAATAGGAGCGGCACGATTGTGACGTGTCGACTTCGACAACTGCCGAGGAAAAAAGCGCTTGCATCGGTGTACTTTTTGGTATAAAGTACTCTGCAACAATTCACAACACTCATGCGCACATCTGCCTCTGTCATATCTTGGACCGCCGCCGTGCTTACCTCAGCGCTGGGCGCTGCCATTCTCTACTCAGCCGAGCCCGGCATCAATTGGCCTATCTGGATCGCCACAGCGGCCACCTCGCTCGTGCTCTCCCGGATTATCGGGATTGGGCGCGTCGAGCGGCCTCTCCTTGTTTTGGCGGGTTGGGCGATTCTCCTCAGTCTGGGCTTCGCGGTCACCGACAAGGATTTCTTCCAGGTTTTGATCGTCCTCAGTGATGCCATGCTTCTGGGACTCGCCACTATCACGCTGGGCGCACAAACGTGGACCGAGCTTTCCGCAAAGCTGCTGGTCGCCGTGCCTTTCCTGGCGCCCTTCAGGGTTCTTACCGCCACGGCTTCCGAAGCGGCCGATGCTCCGCGCGCGAGCTCCTCACCGCGTTCGCGGGCGATCATCAAGGGCGCTCTTCTGTCGGTGCCGATCATCGTGGTTCTCGTCGCGCTCCTTGGCACTGCGGATCCCGTCATCCGCTGGACCACCGATCAGCTGGGCGATTGGCTCCCCTCGATCTCCCCACGGCTGCTGTTTTTCGCCTTCCTCCTGCTGTTGACACTCGGCGCCAATGCGATCGCCCGCCGGCAGGTTGCGGCAAAATTTCCGGCGTACCCGCCGCTTCGTGCCGCGCCCACGGTCGGCTTGACCGAGCAACGTATGATGCTGTTGAGCGCCGCGGCAGTGCTTTGGATTTTCGTGGCGCTTCAAGTGTCGTATTTCATCCATCCGCCTCCCGCCGCGATCGGCAGTGGCGTCACCTTCGCCGATTACGCGCGTCGCGGATTCGGCGAGCTGTCTTTTGCCGCTACTCTCGTTGGAGCGATCATCATCGTCCTGGAATACGCGCGTCCAGCCGGAGCGACGGACCGTGACCGGACGGTCCTGCGACGTATCGAGCTCACATTGGTCATCGCGCTGGAACTGGTTCTCATCTCGGCATTCCGTCGCGTCGTCCTCTACGAGCAGGCGTACGGATTCACCACCGCGCGACTTTTTGCGCAGGCTTACATGATTGTGATGGCGCTCGCTCTCGCCGCCCTGGCGCTGGAAATTACCCGCGGAAGGATATCGATTGCCTTTGGCAGGCGCGTCGCCGAGCTCGCGCTTGGCGTTTTCACCGTTCTCGTTTTCTGGAACTTCGAGGCGTGGATCGTCAACAAGAACATCGACCGCGCGGCCACGACGGGAAAATTCGACGCGTCGTATACGAGGCGACTTTCGCTGGACGCGGTTCCGACGCTGGTTCGGCGACTGCCGGAGATTCCTCAACCACAACGGGACACAGTGAGCCTACGCCTGGCATGCAGACGGATGCCCGCCGAGCGCCACTGGTTCGAATGGAACCGGAGCGTTGGCGCGGCTGCGCAAGCACTGAAGGAGTGGGAGCATGCGTCATGTGCTCGCGTTGCTAGCCGGAGCATCGGCGTGGCAGCTCCGGAGCGACCCTAGGTCTGCGGGTTCGGCCGCAACACCGGATGGAGCGATCCCGATGTACTGCGAGCAACGTTTGCGTCAGGGCGCGACGTCCGCCAGACCAGTCCGCGCCACCGCCGCCTTCCACCGCGGCGACGACCTCAGCGGGTCAAAGGACGCGTCCAGAACGAACGAGAAAGCCGCGAATTCGCGCTCGTGGTTGTCCACCACCCGCTCGAACGCGGTAAGCGCCTTTTCATTCTCGCCAAGGCCCGTATAAGCCAGCATGAAAGGCAGATGGGTTATGCTGACGCTCGGCTTCGACTCCAGCTTCTTGAGCGCCGCGAGGGCCTCGTCACGGTGGCCGAAAACCCCGGCAACGTAGGCCAGCAATCCAATCGAGCTCGACCGCTCGGGATCGAGAGCCGCCGCGAGCCGCGCGGATTCCAGCGCCCGGGTAGAGTCGTGAAGCCCAACGTACGTCTGCGCCAGCATACGCCGGATGAGTCCCAGCTTCGGTGCCAGCTCGGCGGCACGCTCGCCCTCACGCGCCGCCTCCTCGAAGTGCCTCCCGTCATAGAGCGCGTACCCCAGCGCAACAGCCGCGATGGGAGCCAGCGGATCGAGCGCCCGCGCCTGTCTCATTTGTGCGATCGACGAATCGGCGTCCCCAAGAACGTAAAGCAGCTCGCCGTACCATTGGTGCGCCGTCGCATTCCTGGGTTCGAGGGTGAGCGCCTTATGATATGCCGCTGCCGCATCCGTCCACTTCCAATCGTGCACGTCGGACAATCCGCGCGCGAGATATGCCTCGGCGACGGTGCTGTCGTACTGAAGAGCGGTCGCGGCGGCTTTCTCCGCGCGCAAACCGGCATCGGCGGGCGCCAGGTCGGAATACTCCGGCAGGAGCACGTACGCGCTCGCCAAGCCAGCGTACGCGCGCGCGAATTTCGGATCGTGGGTGATCGCTTCCTCGAAAAACTTGATCGCACTGCGGAGATTCTCCGGACCGCGCTGGTGCCAGAAATACCGTCCGCGCAGGTACAGATCGTATGCCTGCGGATCTTCCGTTCCCTGCACCTCCGCCGGAAGAGCCGGCGAGACCTTCTCAGAGAATTTCACCTCGAGCGCGCTGGCGATCGCGCGCGCGATGTCATCCTGCACCGCGAACACGTCCTTGGCGTCGCGCTCGTACGAATCGGACCAGAGCGACAGTCCGTTGTTGACGTCGGTCAGCTCGGCGGTCACGCGCAAACGCTGGCCGGCGCGCCGCACGCGTCCCTCGAGCACGGCATCCACCGCCAGCTTCCTGCCGACATCGCGCACGTCGATGTTCTTTCCCTTGAAGCTGAACACGGAGCTGTGGGAGGCGACTTGGACACCTCGCACGCGGCCGAGAGCCGCTCCGAGCTCCTCGCTCATGCCGTCGGCAAAGTATTCGTCGTCCGCGGACCCGCTCGCGTTCGCAAAGGGCATCACGGCGATTCGTTTCACCGCGCTGCCGGCAGCGGCACCGCCGCGAGCTCTCAAGAAGCTCCATCCAAGCACGAGAATAAGAAGCGCAGCGACGGCTGGAATCCATTGCTGAGCCGCGGGACGACCGCTCTTCACTTCCGCGCTCGAGACACCGGCTGCGGTTATCGCGTCGAGCTCGGTGACAAGCTCCTGCGCGGTCTGCGGCCTGTCCGCAGCCCGCTTCCGCAGCGTTCGCATCACCAGCTCGGTCAGCCGCTGCGGGACGCCGGGACGATGAATCGGTGGGACCGGCTCGGCTATGTGCGCAGCGATCATCGACGTCGGCGAGCGGCCGGCGAAGGGAGCCGCGCCGGTCAGCATCTCGTACGCAACGATCCCCCACGCATAGATGTCGGCGCGCGAATCTACTGATGGGTCGGCCGCTGCCTGCTCCGGCGACATGTACGTCGGCGTACCAAGAGCGACTCCAGTGCCGGTTAGCGCGGCGCCTCTTTTCGATATCGTCGCTGCCGAGATCGCCTTCGCGACGCCGAAGTCGGTGACCACGGCACTTCCTCCGCTCAGCAGGATGTTCTCCGGCTTGATGTCGCGGTGAACGATTCCATTCTGGTGAGCGTACTCGAGGGCGGTCGCAATGTCGCGGAGAATCCGAATCGTTTCATCGATCGGAAGCTCGCCCCCCTTCTGCAGCCGCTCTCGAAGCGACATGCCGGCGACGAACGGCATGAGGAAGAACGGAGTGGACGCCGCGTTTCCCGCGGACAGGAGCGGAACGATGTGCGGATGCTGAAGCCGGCCCGCCAGTTGCACCTCGCGCGCGAACCGCTCGACGTTCACCTCCGCTGCGAGATCCGGGGACAGCGCTTTCACGACGACTTGCCGTCCGAGCGTCCGATCGTCGGCGAGATAGACTCGCGACATTCCTCCGCGCGCGAGCTCCCGCACGACGGTGTACGAATCGCCGAGCGTCTGCTGTAGCTGGTCGCGGAGAGCGTCAGACATTGGCGGAAGCGTCAGACCTGTTTTGCATGAAGAGATAAATCGGATAGCTCAGAGCCAAAAGCGCAACCGAGTAGAGTGTATTCCGGATGTCCGCCACGCCTGCCCCGGTCAGAAAGGCAATGGATAGCAACAGAACTCCGCCAGTTGTCCACGGATGACCGCGCGCCCTGAACGGCCTTGGCGCGTCCGGCTCCCTGATCCTCAACACGAGCAGACTCGCGAAGTCGAGGACGTACTGGGCGACGAAGATGAACGCGGTGAGAGCAAGGACCTGCGCGAATGTTCCGGACCACACCATTGTGAGTGCGATGAACGTGGTGATGACAAGCGCGACGGCCGGCGTGCCACCGCTATTGACGACGCTCGCCGGTCGAACGAAACCTCTGGCGCCCAGACGGTACAGGACGCGCGAGGCCATCAGCTGGAACGCATTGACCGCGCTTAAGAGCGATACGATCGTCAGCAGTCTTATCGCGCGGTCGCCGCTCGCGCCGAAAATCTTTCCCGCCGCTGTCGCCGCAACCAGTGGATCGCCGGCCATCTTCCCGATTCCGAGAATGCGCAGAAAGCCGACGTTGACGAGCAGGTAGATGACCGCGATCAGTGCGACGCCGCCGAAGATCGATCGTGGGATGTCGCGTCCTGGATTCTTTACCTCTCCGCTAAAGTACACGACCCCGTAATAGCCGTCGTAGGTGAAGATGACCGCCTGCATCGCCACGATGAGCGCGGTGAGCAGCGGCAGCCAATGCGGGATCGATGGCGGCGCCGGAGCCGCCGCTGACACCATTGGTGCCGCGGCAAAGCACGCGACGATCAGCGCGATGAAGACGAAAGTCTTCGCCAGCGCGGTGGTCTCCTGCGTGCGGCCCGCGATGCGAACTCCGGCGAGCTGAATGACCGCGAGGCCGGCCACGACAATTGTTGAAAGGACGACTGGCGATGCGCGCACAAACGTCGCCGCGGACTCACCAACCACCAGCGCGGCGGCCGCGACGCTGCCAGACGTCGACAGCCAGTCACTCCATCCGATGACGAAGCCGGCATAAGGCCCGAGCGCGCGCCGCACGTAAACCGTGTGTCCACCGGATTCCGGCGTCATTGTCGCCAGCTCGGCGTATGCGTTCGCGCCGAGGAATGCGTACAGCGCACCGGCGATCCAGACGAGAATGAAGAGGCGGACATCCCCGAGCAGGCCGGCGAGCTCGCCCGGTGTACGCAGGATTCCCGAGCCGATGGTGTTCCCGATTCCTACCGAGAGACCGAACATCGTTCCGAGCACCGCGAGGAGGCGCGTTCTCCGGGGGCGAGGCTCCGTCACCGCGCTCGGGTTTTGAGCGATATCAGGCAGCCGCCCGGGCGCTAGCGTGCGCCGTCGGAGAGAAACTCGGCGAGCAGCTCGTGAAAATGGTGCGTGCCGACTTCCCTCCTCACGGAATACCGCCCGCGATCATATAGCCGCGACCGCACTCCGCGCTGGACCGATTCCACGACTTCTTCGTCCTCCATCTCCACCTTGTGCAGATCTGCACCGACACCCGAAGAGCGAAGCGATTCGTTCCAGACGAACGACTGGAACGACACCCGCGTCCGCTCCGGGCCCAGCGGCTGCACGACGTTGAGCGATAGCCCCCACGGATAAAAATTCAACATCACGTTCGGAAACAGCCAGAAATAGAATGCCGCCACGCGTGTCCCCGAGTCGGGATGTGCGGCCGGCAGCTCGAACGCCGGCTCTCCTGGCTTCGCCATCCCGAGCTGAAGATTGCCGTACCGGAATCTCACCGTCCGATACTGGGAGTAATCGAGCTTCTCGGCGAGTCCCGCGTGCACGTACGGGATGTGGAACTCCTCGAGATAGTTGTCGCAGTACAGCGCCCAGTTCGCCTGGATGAGGTAGTCGTGCGACGAAGCCGGATCGAAAACGAATTCGTCGAGTCGCATCCAGCCAATGCGTTCGATCACCGGCGCAATCCAATCGGCGAAGGCAAAACGTGGCGAAAGCGCGGTGAACAGAAGCGGGCCGAATTTCTCCAGCGGCAGCTCCGGCAGATTATCGGAGGGCGACGGAAATGCCTTCGTCTCTTCGAACTCCGGCATCGAGATCAGCTTTCCGTCGAGACCGAACCTGCGTCCGTGATAGCGGCATCGCAGTGTTTTTAGATGTCCTTCACCCTCGACGACGACTGCTCCGCGATGAGTGCAGACGTTCGATAGGCAGCGGACGACACAGTCTTCATCCGATACGAGCACGAGGGGCTCGCTCAGGCATCCGTCGAGCAGCGTGAAGGGAGCGACCCTTCCCGGCGAGCGCACCCTGGCCGTCTCCCCCGCGAGCTGCCAGCTGCGGGCGAAAATGCGCTCCACCTGGAGATTGTAGAGAGCGGGATCCGAATAGACGCGGCCCGGAAGTGTCTGCGCGCGGCTTATGTCGGGATCGATTCGGAAATCGGCGCTCATTTGCCGAATTTACCCGTTACCCGTACTCCCGCCAACAACGCCGCCCTTGTCTGCCTTCAGTTCTTGCCGGTGCCCCAGCGTCGAACGCAGAGACCTTGGAAGTCGAGTCGCTCAAAGACCAGGAGTGCCGGCCACTACGTGAAAGGTTACGGCGACATTGTCTCCGCCCTGCACCGTTACCGGCTTGTCGTTGGTCTCGCCCGTCGTGAGATGGTAATTGGTTATGAAACTAACGTGAACGTAATAGTCCCCGGCCTCGATGCCATCGCCCACCTTGCCGAAAATCGCGATCCCGTCACTGCTGGTGCGGCTCGCCCGCCAAAGCAGTCCGCCGCCATTCAGAACCTTGTACAGGTCCACATTGACTAACGGCACGCCCGCGTTGTTCGCGTCTAAAACGTTAACCGTGATGATGCCAACCGGCGTTGACGTAGTGTCGTTGCAAGCGAGGGACGTGAATACGGCGGCGAACGCGGCGACCATTAGAAAACGCGAAACTCTCATGCGGGACTCCTGGCTAAGAGCGAGATCACTTTCGGTAGGACAGCAGCGTAACGGGCATGACTCAGGGGGGAGACCGGCGAGAGGGCCGGACCGGAAGCCTCGGCACAACCCGAAAGATAACGACGGTATCATCTCCGGCCTTGAGCGTCAGATCACGATCGTTGGATTCACCCGGGGCCAGCTTCTGCCATGGCATGAGAGTCACGCGAATCACATATCGGCCTTCGATCACACCGCCGCTTCCGCCGAACGCCGCCAGACCGTCGCTGCCAGTCCGGCTCGCTCGCCAATACACCTGTCCTGAGGGCGTGACCTTGAACAGGTCGGCGGCTACCGCGGCCACCGGCGCACCATTCGCATCCAGGGCCTTGACTGACAGGCGTCCCATCGGGTAGCTGCGCGTGCACGCCAGGGCCACAGCCATGACGAGCGCCAAGCACCGGCGGATGCAGAACGGACGAATGTGCACTCGTGACTTCTGCATCCCTATGAATGCCCGGCTAGTTTTGGGAATGGTCGGAGTGATCCCCGTAAAGATAACCCGTGGCCCGTTGACCTTGAGCGCGACCGCGCGCCAGGCCACCACGCCCGACAATGGCTAGCGGGTATGTGCTGGGAATTTCTGCGTTTTACCACGACAGCGCGGCCTGCCTGCTGTCGGGCGACGTCATCGTCGCCGCAGCACAAGAAGAGCGCTTCACACGCGTCAAGGGGGATGAACGGTTCCCCGTTCATGCAGCGACGTATTGTCTGGCGGAAGCGGGTGTGACGCATGCTGATCTCGACGCGGTCGTTTTTTACGAGAAGCCACTGCTCAAATTCGAGCGATTGATCGAAACGTATCTCGACGTCGCCCCACGCGGACTGACGTCCTTCCGGCGCGCCGCACCGTTGTGGCTGAAAGAACGTCTCTACGTCGAGCGCGACATCCGCTTCGGCCTTGGCGGATACTCGGGAAGGATTCTGTACACGGAGCATCATGAGGCACACGCGGCCAGCGCCTACTTTCCGTCGCCGTTCGACGAGGCAGCGATACTTACGATCGATGGCGTGGGCGAGTGGGCCACGGCCACTATCGGAATCGGCCGCGGGTCGGAGCTTGAGCTTCTCGAGGAGCTCCGATTCCCCGATTCCGTGGGGCTTCTGTACTCGGCTTTCACGTACCATGCCGGGTTCCGGGTGAATAGCGGAGAATACAAGCTGATGGGGCTCGCCCCGTTCGGAACTCCTCGCTACGTCGAGAGGATTTACTCCCACCTTCTCAAGCTCGATGACGACGGCTCGTTCTTGCTGAACCAGAAGTTCTTCGATTATCGCGGCGGCTTGCGCATGACCAATCGAAATTTTGATCGGTTGTTCGACGGGCCGCCGCGAGTGGCGGAAGCACCGCTCACGCAGCGGGAGATGGATCTCGCGTGCTCGGTTCAGCGCGTCTGCGAGGACATTGTCCTCCGTATGTCCACGTACGCCCGCCGACAAACGGGACTCGACAAACTCTGCATGGCCGGGGGCGTAGCTCTGAATGCGGTGGCAAATGGACGGCTGGCGCGCGAAAGCCCATTCGCTGAGATCTGGGTTCAGCCGGCTGCGGGTGACGCCGGCGGCGCCTTGGGCGCCGCCTACTGCGCAACTCACAAGTACTTTGGGCACCCACGGCAAAAGCGAGCGGGCTCCGACTCGATGCAGGGGTCATTTCTCGGGCCTGCTTTCACTCCCGACGAGATCCGAGCCGCACTGGAACGGAGCGGAGCGCAATACGACGAGTCCTCCGGCACGAGTGCAGAAGACACCGCGGCGCAGCTGATCACCGACGGCGGAGTGGTGGGCTGGTTCCAAGGGAGAATGGAATTCGGCCCGCGCGCGCTCGGCGCGCGAAGCATACTTGCGGATGCGCGCAATCCGGACATGCAGTCGCGGCTCAATCAGAAGATCAAGTTTCGCGAAGGCTTCCGTCCGTTCGCGCCGAGCGTCCTCAACGAGCGGGCGTCCGAATACTTTGACATTCGTGGTGAATCGCCATACATGACATTCGTAGTTCCGGTGGCGGAATCGCGCCGGCTCGAGAGCCGGAGCAACAGTACGGGACTGCGGCGCGTGGGCGACGTGCGCTCGCAGATCCCCGCCGTAACGCATCTCGACTACTCCGCTCGCGTGCAGACAGTCGCGCGCGAGCAGAATCCTGTCTTTCACAGGCTGATTTCAGCGTTCGCTGAAAAAACAGGCTGTCCGCTTCTCGTCAACACCTCGTTCAACGTTCGCGGCGAGCCAATCGTCGCCACTCCTCCGGACGCAGTCGCTTGTTTCGCGCGAACGGCAATGGATGCTCTGTTCATCGGCCCCTTCGTCCTGCGGCGCGACACGCAATCTCGACGTTCGCTCGCGGGTGCGGGGCCTGCAACCATTGGAATCGATTGAGTAACGCGTGGCAGACCGCCGATTCCCCGCAAGCGGCGGCGAAGCGAACGGTGCGCGAGGGGCGCACATTCGGCTTGACGCTCGCAGTCGGGTTTCTGGTCTGGGGCTTGCTCGCCGTGCGGAAGGGGTGGGATCGCGCCGCCGCCATCACCTTCGCTTTCTCGGCCGTTTTCCTGCTGGCTGGTATTCTGGTGCCGGGCGGCCTCCGTCCGCTGCGGCACGGATGGATGAAGCTGGGCGAGGTGATCGGTAACGTGACGACGCCGGTGCTCATGGCCATCGTGTATTATTTGGTGATGACTCCTGCGGGAATCGTGCGACGATTTCATGGCCGTCAGCAGCCGACCGGGACTTCAGCGTGGCACCGGCGTGTGCCGCTCCCGCCCGCGAAGCGATTGGAACGGCAGTTTTGAGGATACCTGACGAGTGCTGACGGTCATCAGGGAGCTCTGGGCTTTCATGCGCGAGAGAAAGAAGCTATGGCTCGCGCCCATCATAATTTTGTTCGTGCTGCTCGGCGGCCTCCTCATTCTCGCTCAGGGCACCGCGCTCGCACCATTCATTTATTCGATCTTCTAGCATCCGCTGCCGCGATGTCGGCGACCAGAACGCGATTCGCTCCGGCGCCGCGATTTTTCAGCGGGACTACCGAGAGAATTCGAGCGCTCTGAGCAGCTCCGGCAGCTTCGGATAATCAGGCGCGATTCGAGAGAGCCGCAGCGCAGTCTCTCGCGCCGCCGGAATGTTACGCGACATTCCATAAGCGAGAGAAAGCTGATATAGCGCTTCCGGCTGCGCGGGCTCGAGCACCAATGACCGCTCCAAGTATGAAATCGCCTGCGGAAGTTCGTGCCGCTGGGCTGCGCGTGCACCAAGGAGATTCAGTGCCGCGGACGTCGGACGAATGGCCACCGCCCGCTTCAAGGCGGCCTCCGCCTCTGCCGTTTTACCCGCGCGACCGAGTGCGCGCGCCATGAAGAGCCAGGGCTCGCTGATCAGTGGCGCATCACGGGCAAGTCCCGCGTATTCCGCGGCGGCGGAGTCAAATTGCGCACGCCGCTCGTAGTCGCCGGCCAAACGGAGCTTCGCTATTTCCCAGCGCTCTCCAGCCGAAACAGCAAAAGCAAGGCTGTCGAGCAGGGTCGTCGGAACGTACTTCCCTCGGTAGTCGAGCTGACGAGAGAGTGGCACGAATGGCCAGCGCGATTTCAACGTCTGCGTGGTGTGATATGCGATGCGCTCGTCGAATGGCGTCAATAACATCCCGCGTGCGTAGTCCTCCCACGAGCGGAGGCGCGTCGTGTCAGCTTGCCCGGCAAGAAGTCCGCTCCTGAGCAACGACTCGAAGAACACGCGCCCGATGAGAGCTTGGCCGGCACGCGTCGGGTGAACGTGCTCGAGAAACAGATTTGAGCCGGGAGCACCCCGAGGCGACGCGGCAGCGAACGTCTCGGCGATGGGAACGTAGATCGCTCCTGTGCGCCCGGTCACGCGACGAATGATGCCGTTGAATTCGCTCGGGGCGCGAAATCTCACTACGTCCATATCTCTCGCACGAGAGAAGAGGCTGTCAGCAAGCGCGCTGTCCCCTGCCCCGAAGGCGGCCCCGCCCGCCGCGAACGTACTGTCGGCGGCGCCGGGACTCGCATTTGCATCGGCCGCGAAAGGCGCCTGATCCCGCAGATTGCTGGCGAGGCTTCCGATGAAAACCGGAATTCCGCGGCGTTCGAAAAGCCGGCAAATCGCTTCCAAATTGCTCTCGAACTGGTGCGCGCCGATATCGTAGCGGCTCCCGCCAAGCGGGATCTGCCGGTCGCGAGCCAATAACTCCATGAGACTCGCGGCGTCCACGTCGCCGCGCCATTGCTTCCGCAGCGATATCACTCGCGCGATGCCGTTCCGCAGAGCGAGAACCGACCGCAGGCGGAGGAGCCGGAGATACAGACGAACGGCGGTCACTCCGCCCGGAACTGTTACCCGTGACGCGGCTCCGAGGACGCCATAGTACTCGTTGTGCCCCGCGTAAATGAGCACCGCGTCGGGATGTTGCGCGGCCACCTCATCAGCCATATCGAGCAGGGCGAAGCTGTTCGTCGCCGCAATTGCCAGATTGACCACTTCCACGGAATCGCCCGGGAGCACGTCTCGAAGCATTTCCGCGACGAGACGTGAAAACTCCACGTTGCGCGGATACGGAAAACCTGCGGCGGCGGATTCTCCCATGACGAAGACGCGAAAAGCGTGAGCAGGCCTTTCGCGGGCAAAGAGCTCGTGTGCCGGAGTCGGAGGGTTATCGATGCCTGAAAACCACCGCTCGCCGACCGACCCGTTGGCAACGAGATAGTCGCCTTTGACAGCTGGCGCCGGTATGAAAAGCCCGAGCCCGCCGGCAGGCTTGGCCACCCGCAACGCCGTTTCAATGCCGAGGAGGAGGAGCAGCGGAAAGGCGAGCGTGAACCCCAGGTAAAGAGCGTACCGCCGCATCGGAAGATCGTGAGCCACTCCCCCGGAGCGGAGGAGGGGAGGAGCTTCGCTCTTATCACGATGATTCACTCAGAGCCTTCGAATCTGAAAGGGTGGTTTGACACCATCGGGGGCGACGGGTAGGTATATAGGGTAAAACGCCACCGGACAATGTAGAGTGGCTTCTTCCCCCAATTTCCGGAACCCCGACCATGCTACCTCGTCAGTTCCTGATCGCCGCGCTTGTTTCGACAGCGCTCACCGGCTGTGCAAGCGCGCCGCAGGCAACCTCCGCGCCGCAGCCCGCGAACAACCAGAGTGTGACAGTCTATCCGACGATGAAGCGGTGGACGGGCACGCTCACCCCCACTCAGTCATACAACGCCGCCGCTGTGTCGAGCAACCGCCAGAATGCGTATGGACATGTGGATCTCGAGGTTTCGCCCAGCAATCCGACGCTCACCCACGTCACGATCACGGTGTCGGTGCCGGCCGAGCCCGGTTTGGATTTTCTCGGCTGGGGTATAAGCCAAGGGAGTTGCGGCTCGGGAAACCCGACGGTTCTTTCGTCCAGCGCGTTCCCTGTGATCCAGCTCAGCGCGAACTCACAGGGAAAGGTGGATGCGAAAATACCATTCGTAATCCCCGACAACGGCATCTACCATCTGAATGTTTTTCGCGGCGCTGGCACCCAGCTGAGCAATGTGATGACGTGCGCCCAGCTGCGGAGGAGAGACGATTAATCCTGGCGTCCGCGCTTGAGACCAAGAGAACACTCCAAGCGGTGATCCAAGCAAAGCGGGGCGGATCCTGACGGATCCGCCCCGCTTTGCTTTCCTGCTGAGCCCCAACCGGATTATGGTGTCGACGGCCCGGTCAGCGCTCTTTTACTCAGGAGCAGGGATTGCTTCCACCGAAAGTGTAGATTGGTAGTGCAAGCGTCTCGAGCTCCTTCGCGGGAATCGGAATCTGACAAGCGGTTCCTGCCTGCAGCGGCTGATCCGTCACCGCGCGGCGCCAATAGAGCGTGGTGCCGCTGGTATTCGTTATCTCGACGTCCCTCTCATAACTGATGTAGTTGAGCAGGGTGGCCGAACCGTCAGCCGCTGTTGCCGGCGGAAGGTTTCCGCGACCGACTCGCGTCTTATTGATCAGGTCCGCCGCCGTCTGGAGGCTGCCACCCGACCGGATCAAAGCTTCGGCCCGGATCAGGTCGCTCTCAGCCGCGAGAAGGTATGGAACGTTTCCGGTGAATGCACCCGTTGCCTCGGCATTCGTAAATGCATAACGCTTGTGCCAGAAATCGCTCTGCATGTAGATGCCGCGGCCCGGATCGCCGATCGGCGGCGGGGCGTACTTGTAGTCGGTGGTGTAGCGCGCGTCGGCAGATGTTCCTTGCGGCGGATCGACGCCATTGTACTTGGGCGGGACGGCCGGGTTCATCCGATTGATTACACGGTGGTCCGTCCGGATCCAGTCACCCAGGTCGCCATAGGCGGCCACGTACGACCACCACTGGTTGCCATCCTCCTGCACCACCACGTCAAAGGGTGCTCCACCGGAGCCGGTGCCGATGCCCTTGTCCGCGTACGCGGCCACCTTTGCCCAGTCGGCCGCCGGTGCCTGGGCAGAGGTCCGCGGATGATACGCGAGCGTCATCGCAGCCAGCGTGTTGGCGATGCGGTTTATTCGGTTGGAGGTGAGCGCCCCATCGGGCATCGGAAGATCCGTCACCGAATACGTGTAGCTATGCGCCGCGCTCGCGGCGATTAGTGTGTTCCACATTCTGATGGCGGAATCGCGCACGGCGGCGTGATCAACCAGCGAAGGCGGGGTGGCCGGATTGTTGTCTTCCGTCACGACAAACGCCTTGTCGAACTCCATTGAGAGGTACGTGTAGGAAGCAGCCTGCGAGAACTGCGCTTCCTCCTTGTACTGCTCCGTTGCGTCCGCGCTGCCAAGAGACAAGCCACCCTTGATGGCCCGGAGGACGTCGTTTGTGGCGCCGATCGTTCCGTAGTTGTAATTCCACGGAGTCTCGGCTACAGACCGATCACCGCCGGAGCTGCTGTTTGCGTACGGAATGCGCGGCTCGAGATTGTTAAAGCGCATCCCGAAGTTTCCATAGTTCGCCGTGCATACGTCCGCGGTAACACAGCCGAAGTGGTAAGGCGCCAGATCTCCGTTGTCATCCGGACCTGCCGAAACGGTCGTCATATACCACGAGCGAACTGTGGACTGGGCCAGCGATTTCACGTCCGCCGGAGACGACAGCGCTCTCTGGACGTCGGGCTGGTTTGGATTCGTCACGTCGAGGTTGTTGCACGCACTCGTCAGAAGGACGGCGGCGACCCCGAACAACGAGCATCGGTTTTTTAAGTGCATCATTGGTAATAGCTCCATGTCGATGTGTGGGGGGTCAGAACGTCAGCTCCACCTGACCGGTTACGGTGCGGAAGTTGGGATAGCGGAAGCCATCAACACGGAAGTTGAAGTCACCGCCAGCCGTTACGTCCGGATCGAAGCCGGTGTACTTGGTCCAGGTGTACAGGTTGCGGCCGATCAGAGCGAGCTTGATGTTGCTCGCGACCCGGTTGAGACCCGCGACCCGCAAGCCCCGCCCACTGAGATTGTAGGCGACTGAGAGCTCCCGGAGTTTGACATAGGAGCCGCTTTCCACGAAGTAGTCACTCGCGACGAGACCGTTGTAAAGGCTTCCCGTGAAGACCGTGGCCGGGACTTTCTCGGCAGCGGGAACGCCGGCCATGTTCATGTCGCCCGTACGCCAGTCCTGCATCATCCACTGCTTCGTGAAATTGTATATCTGCCCGCCGTGCTGTCCATCGAGGAGCGCGTACAGCGAGAAGTTCCCGAATCGGACGTTGTTGGCGAAACCCCAGTTGAATTTGGGATTCACGTTTCCGATGACGTGCTGATCGACGCCGGCCGCGTCAACATACTTGATGAGTGACCCGGGGCTTGCGGTTTTGATGAGGTATCCGAGACGGTTCACCGAGTAGTCGGACGCTACGGCGCTCGCATTCGCCGGATTCTCTTTCAACTGCGCGAAGCTGCGAACCCACTGCTGGCCGTACATGATGCCGAGCGGCTGGCCCTGCTTGTAGTAGAACATGTCCTGCCCCTGACCGAGGCCAGGAACACGAAATGGCGCGCGGCCAAGACGATCGATCACCTGCTTCGTATGGTCGCCGGTCAAGGTGAATGAGTAGTTCAGGTTGCGGCGGTTTAGAACCTCCGTCTCGAGACTGATCTCAGTCGTCCTCGCGGATATGTCAGCCGCGTTCTGCACCTGATTGGTGAACCCCCCGGACTGAGCGAGCGAAAGGGGAACCGCCAGGAAGGCTCCATGCGTGACGCGGTTCGCCTGAACCGCCTCCAGGTTGAACCGGTTGAGGAAAGTCGCGTTGATTCCGAACTCGTTCTCAGTCGCGACAGCCGGCTGCAGGTTCCTGTTTCCCACCTGGCTCTTGCTGATCGAGCCGCCGCTCGTGCTGTACGTCTCATACTGATCGGCGAAGTTCGGACGCAGGCCGGCGGTTCCTCTGCCGGCGCGCAGCTTCAGCTCCTGGAAACCGGGAATCCCGAAATCCTGCGTTACACGCCAAGCGCCCGAAATCCGGTAGAAGTTTTTCCAGCGGTTGTTCGCGCCAAACAGCGAAGACCCGTCCCGGCGCCACATTCCGTCGATGATGTAACGATCCTTGATGTCCAGCGTCTCGGACGCGAGATAATTCACGTTGCGCTCGAGCTGGTCGGATGAGCTGACCGAGAATTGCGCCGGGTCGGCGGCATCGAACTCAGGAACGTTAAGAACATTCAGCTTGCTCGCGGATCCATTGAACGCGCTGTAGTTCAACTGCTCGTAAATCGTCGCGACGCGAGTCGTCGTATTGATCGCGTTGAACAAATTGCCGGACGCGGTGGCGGCCACCTGCCCGTTCCACGCGTTGTTGACGAAGGTGTTGCGCGAAAGCGAGCCGTTGCCCGGCGTGCCGCTGATGCTCAGGTAACCCTTCGGCCGATAAGTGCGTTCGCGATTGTTCAGCCGGTCGGTACCATAGTTGGCGTCCAGATTCAGCCAGCTAACGAGGCGATAACGGCCAGACACCGATCCGAGGAAACGCTCGCGGGTCAGATTGTACTTCTCGGTAGACAGCTGATAGAGCGGGTTGCCGCGCGCGCTCGGATCGAATGGCAGCTGAGCGTAATAGAGAATCGTATCTCTCCCGGTCGGCTCGTACCACGGAGTCGCGAGACTTACGTTGGGCGGAGCCTGCATCATGGCGAAGAATGCGTCCGCGCCACCGAAGGTCCCCGTGTGCACGTCGTTCCTCGAGTTCGCGTAAGTCATGCTGAGCGACAGATCCAGCTTGTCGCCGATGCCTTGGTCTACGTTCACGCGCGCGTTCTGCCGGTATTGCCCGTTACGAAGCGGAAGAACCCCGGCATTATGGTCGGTCGTGAACGATGACCCGAAATTCGTGTTGCCGCGACGCATTCCAACCTGCGCATTCGTGCTGTAGAAAGCGCCGGTCTGCATCCACTCCTTCACCTGATTGCGAAAGGCGAACGGTCCGCTCGTGGCGTAAGGAATGTCGAAGTAATTGCTCCCTATGACCGGCGCACCAGAACTGTTGAGGAAGAAGCTACCGTCCGGATTCATCAGGTAGCGGGTGCTCGTGTTCAGCGACGGCCAATGCGCGATCGAGGACTGCCCGTATTCGCTCCGGGAGATAACCTGCACGTTGCCCTCGGGCAGGCTCCTGCCACGCTTGGTCGTGATGTTGATGACTCCGTTTGCGCCGTTCGAGCCGTAGTACGAGGATGCTGCCGCCCCCTTCAGCACTTCGATGGAAGCGATGTCATTAGCATCGAAGTCGGCGATGTTCGACCTGGTCTCGATGCCGTCGACGATGATGAGCGGGGAGCTCCCTCCGATGGCAAGGTTCGTCGAGCCGCGGAGACGAATCGAAGGCGACGCGCCCGGAGTTCCGTTCCCAAGACTTATGCGTGCGCCGGCAACTTTACCCTCCAGCGCTGAAATCGGCGACGATGCCGGAACCTTACTGACCTGCTCCTCGGAAACGTGAGCGACGGTAAAGGGAAGCTTGATCGCCTCAGTGCCCGCCGCGACTCCGGTGACTACAACGGCGGTCAGGTTGAACGGGTCCGGCACGAGGCTGAAATTCACCGTTTGCGTGCCCGGAGTCAGTCTCACGGTCTGCTGCGCCTGGGCGAATCCGATGAAGCGGCCGATTACGCTCACAGACTGTCCCGTTGCTGCGGGCGGAATACCGATCCGGTAAGTGCCGGTCGCATCGGTCTGCGTGCGAAGGCTGAGAGAGGGGATTATCACATTTGCCCCTGGGATGGGCGCTCCCACATCATTGGTTACCCGGCCCGTGATGACCGTTGCCTGCGCCAACGCTGCGTGAGCTCCAAAAACGCTCAGACACAAGGCGATGAGCGGGGCGGTGATTCGCTTACGTGCGATTTTTGTCATACTCCAACCTCCCTGGTACGACAGTGAAAAAATCCGGAATGCCCACGAGCTCCGGGTCTCAGGCAAAGGGAAACTCGGCTGAGCAGTGTTCTCGGACGCCCGTGTTCCGGCATGAGTCTATTGCACCAATAATGAGGCTGGGTAAAATGGGGCGCAAGAGCAAAGGACGGTGCGAATCGGCACTGCGAACCGCGCCCGATGCGCCCGCGAATTCAGCGAGATACGGTGGAGCTATCCTTCCTGGCACCTTGCGGCGCAAATTGAAACGGCAATTGCACGAGCTGCCTCACCGGTTTCCCGTTGAGCAGAGCCGGATTGAACACAACGCCCTGAAGCGCGGAGCGGACCGCTGCGGCGAAATACGGGTGCGTAGCTGAGGCGATTGCTATCGTCCCGGACTCCACCCTGCCATCCTCCCCGACGATGAATTCGGCCACCACACGTCCTGGAATTCCCGCCGTCCAAAGCGAGTCCGGGTACACCGCCAGCCGTGTTTCACCACTGATCAACGCCGCCGGCTCGGTTACCTGATCCGCGGTAAAAACCGTGTGCTCCGCAATCAGCCGCTCCAACTCGGCCTGCGACACAGAGGGCTCATTCCGTGCTCTTGGCCGGAATGGGCGCGACCATACGGCGATTACGCCACAGCTTTCCCCTCCCGCAACCGTCATGAACTCGGCTGGAATGCTCGACATTCCGGAATAAACCTCAATGCCCTCGACGCCTGAAAGATCGATCATGTCGAGATCCATGGCACCGGAAGTCGCCGGAAATCCGTCCATGAAAAACATCGGAGCGCAACGCGCTCCCCGGAGGGACACCGTGACCACGCCTCCTCTGAGGGTCCGCATCGATACCCCGGGCATGCTACGCAGTGCGTCAACGAACCGGTGCGAGTTCATTCTGTCTATCGTCTCGCGAGTTACGATATATCCGAGGTGCTTCGACTTCCGCTGGTTGAATCCGGCCAGCCGGGAGTCATATGCCTCCGCTCTCCGGCGAACTTCCACCGGCGCGAGCTGTCCCGGTACCGGCGCAAGCTCCACCTCGACCTCGAGCTCGCTTCCGGCCGGGATCATGATGGCGATCGAAACCGGACGATAGCCGAGGCGGCGTACCTCGAGAACCGCGTTCCCCGCGGGGATCTTGGCGAGGCGAAATGCCCCGGCTGAATCGCTTGTGGTCGAGAGCGCGGAGCCCTTGATGCTGACGTGAGCGCTGCTCACAACGCCGCTCACGGAATCGTAGACGACGCCGCGCACCATGCCCGTCTGCCCCAACACTGCACGTGAAACCAGCAGGAGGACCGGGAGCAGCTTCGCGGATCGCAAGAAGCTCACAGGCGTAACTGATTTGTTGGTTCGAGCCCGTCGCCCATCGTCCACGAGAGCCTCCCGGAGAGAGTGGGGCTCCATATGGTACAATGACGGGGGGGAATGGTTTCGTCAAGAAAGAAACCGGCGGTTGGCGGCCACCCCTGAACACCAGTCGAGCGCCTCCGCAAAAAAAAAGGACCCCCGCTTTCGCGAGGGCCCTTCTCTTGAATGCTTGAGCCGCGCCTAGTTGACCGTCGCCTTCAGCGTTGCGCCGGCGTAGGGATCCCAGACGGCGACAAAAATGTACCACGTGCCCGCCGCCGGATTTGCAACCGTGCAGGATTCATTGTTTCCTCCGTTCCACGAGTGGCAGCCGGTCTCCTTGCCTGAATCATCCGGAGGCGTGCCCTTCTGTACGAAGATGTCGCCATCACCAGTGCCGCCGGTGAACGTCACAGTGAGCGCGGTAGCTCCTTCGGGCACACTGATGTGGTAGACGAGGCCCTGGTGGCGCGCAAGACTCCCGCTACTGACATTGGTTACCGCGACGCCACTCGTAAGGGGGAGCCCGAGCACGGACAGCACGTTTATGCTGGCCGACCGCATTTGCGTAGGATCGGCAACCAGGGTCGCGGTGACAGCGGCCTTCCCGGGCATGAGACCTGAGACGACGCCGTTGGCTGACACGGTGGCGATGGTTGGGGCGCTGCTCACCCACGTGACCGGCACGGCAACCCCGTTGAGGCTGGCGGTCAGCCGCGCAGTCGTCCCTGAGTCAACCCCTGCGAAGATGGGTGATACCTGAAGAACGCCGGCCGAAGGTCCAACACTGGGAATGTTGTCGGTACTGCAACCATAGACGAGGGCCGCAAGCAACGCACTGGAGAAAAAACGGACGACGTTACGATGGGTCATGGGATCTGCGCTCCACATTTTTGCCTCAGCACGCGCAGCCGACTGCCGGCGGTTTGCACCATGAGGCTCCTCTTCCCGCTAAGGTACGCTTGGGGCCGGAAATGGTCAACCCGCCCGATAGGCCGCTCATCCGCCGAATTCTCCGCGGTGCTGTCACGCCGCCATCGTTCGGTCTTGGCAGGCTAAACCTTCGTGAGCTGGCCACTCATGTCCTGAAGATGCCCGCCGAAACGAAAAGCCCGTCGCTGTTTTACGCGTCTACCACCTGTAATGGGCGAAAGCTTTATTGGCCTCTGCCATCCGGTGCGTGTCTTCCTTCTTCTTCACCGCGTTGCCCTCGCCCTTGCTCGCGGCGATCACTTCGGCGGCGAGCTTCTCCGCCATCGACTTCTCGTTGCGCTCGCGCGAGTACTGAATGAGCCAGCGCATGGCGAGAGCGGTCCGGCGGTCGGGACGAACTTCGACGGGAACCTGATACGTGGCGCCACCGACGCGGCGGCTCTTCACCTCGACTGCGGGCTTGAGGTTTGTCAGCGCCTGCTTGAAGATCGTGACCCCGGGTTGGCTCGTCTTTCCCTCGACGATGTCCATCGCGCCGTAGAAAATGCGCTCGGCAGTGGACTTCTTCCCCTGGTACATGATCGCGTTTATGAACTTCGAAACGGTCTGGCTGTCGTAACGCGCGTCGGGAAGAATGGGACGCTTGATCGACTTCTTTCTGCGGCTCATTTACTTCTTGCCTCCGGCTGCTGCGCCCGCCTTCGGACGCTTGGTGCCGTACTTTGAGCGGCTCTTGTTACGGCCGTTGACACCTGAGGCGTCGAGGCTGCCGCGAACGATGTGATAGCGGACTCCGGGCAGATCCTTCACACGGCCGCCGCGGATGAGCACTATCGAGTGCTCCTGAAGATTGTGTCCTTCGCCCGGGATGTAGGCGGTGACTTCGAAGCCGTTCGTAAGACGAACGCGCGCGACTTTGCGGAGCGCGGAGTTCGGCTTTTTCGGCGTCGTCGTGTAAACACGCGTGCACACGCCGCGCTTCTGGGGATTCGACTTCAGCGCTGGCGCTTTTTCCTTCTTTTGGACGTCGCGGCGACTCTGCCGGACGAGCTGGTTGATTGTCGGCATTAACTTGTAATGGGGACTACAGATAGCAGACCCGCGGAGCGCGCGGGACAGCCTTTAAAATTAGCCGGGCGCAGGTTAAGTGTCAACGAGCGGGCCGCGCCCGCTTTCCACTCAGCGGCCGACGCGGGAGTGGACGACGATCGCGCCGGATATGCTGGTCGAGCCCACACCCGGCAGCGTCGCAGTCGCGGTCGCCGCGTCCATGAATTCAAGCGAGCCGATCACCGACGCGGGGATGTCGCGAAGCGCGCTGACACCGCCGAGGCGAGCGTTGTCGAGATAAACCAGCAGTCCGCCACCCGCGCCGCCGGTTTGGCCAAGCACGGATCCACTCATGCTTCCCGCGGGACGTTCCTTCGTCAGCCACGTCGGACGAAGCCGCTGCACCAGATCGTATGCGTCACGCATGCCGGTAGCGGCATCCACCTCGGCCGTTGTGATGAGATTCTGATTGACTTTCGCGGCCGTCACTCCCGATTGATTGACCGCCGGAGATGTTGCGCAGGAGATGACGAAGAGCGCCGTCACGGCACTCACCAGGAACATGATGGTTCTCACTCCGCCTCCGTTCTAGAGTCGCTTCTAATATCACAACTGAATTCGCAACACGCGACCGCGCACCGCTTCAACGCAGAAAGACCGCCGGCGAAAAGCCGGCGGTCTTTCTGGTGTTCCTGGATAGCCTTGTGCCTAGAAGAACCGATCCGCCATGACGACGACACCTGGCGTCGTGAACGAGGGTGCCTTGCTTCCCGCCACCGACGCGGGAAAGAGTATCCCGGTGAAGATCGAACCGGCGATCCTGGTGCCCGGAAGAGCGGCGAGCGCTCCGGAAACGCCAGCGACTTCGGCGACCGCGGCAATGCCGGGGAAAAAGCCGGCCGACCAGACCGGAGTCGTCGCGCCGGCAGGCGTCGCCGTAACCGTGTGCCCCTGCGTTGAGCTCGCGAGCGCGATAGACGTGTAAGCCGACGCAGTCAGCGGGGCCACGGCAGCGAACGTCGGAGTTCCCGTGACGGTCGTTGAAGGAGTCGAGACGGCCACCGGGCTCGACGTGTTGGCCACCGTCTGGATATAAAAGTCGGCGGCGGCGGTATTGAAGTTCACTGCCCGCACCGACCAGGTCGTCGGAACGGTGAAGTTGTCGGTAAGGACCAGGAACTTCTGTGTTCCGCGTGTCGCCGGGGGCACGGGACGTGTGTTGCCATAGAAGACGAACGTGTAGTGTACGCCCTCGGCGAAAGTGAACGTCGTGTCCGCCATAATCTGCGAGACATACGCCGGGTCGAAATTGCTCGTCGCGCTGCTCATGAAAACGCGGAGGTGATGGCTGCCGATGGAAACCGGCTGATACCCGATCGTCGTGCCGCCACGGAACGCGAGGTTGGTAAACTCAACGTTCGGAACGCCGTTAACCACATCTACGAAGCGAAAATCCATCGCTCCGGTGTCAGGCACGGCATTGATGATGTGAAGCAGCGCTGACGGCGGTGGGGTCACAAGCGTGGGAGAGGTGCTGTCGTTGCTGCATCCGGCTACCGCGGCGACCGCGGCACCCACAAGAAGAAAACGGTGAAGATTCATTATTACCGACTCCGACTCGAAAGTTTTTTTTGAAAGCAAAGTTGTCCCGCTGGGCTGCCACTGCCAACGAACATCACTGAGATCCGCGGTAGGAGGTTCCCGTTCCGCCGGTCTTTTCATTGCCGGGTCCACCGGTCGTGCCACCGGCGAGCTTGGCGGCGAGAAGGCCGCCGACTACGCCCGCTCCGCCTAAAACAGCCAGCGCGGTACGCCCCGGCGAAAGCTTTTCCTCGAGCACCGTCGTCACATAATCAGCTCGAACACGCACAGCTTCACCGCTCCACTCGGACGCTCTTCCGTTGAGGAAGGTGATCTCATTGACACGAACGACGAAATCGCTGTTCGTCTGCTCAACGAGCACGCCGGAGATGCGCCTGACTTCCGGCCCGATAACGGGCGAAAGATTCAGCCTCGCCAAATCGTTCAGGTCAAACGCGACCGGCTTGCCCGGAGCGAGCACAGACGCCGAGCTTGGAACGTAAGTGTAGCAACCGTAAGAACCGCCCGCGCACAACACAGCCGCCAGCATGGTGGCTGTGTTGCGAACGGTGAAAGGCAGATTCTTTCGCATCAATACCCGTAGGTGCCCGTCTTTGCAAAAGTGTTCTGATCGTAAGCCTTCTCGGCGCGGGTATCCATCTCCTGGTAAGGAACCGGCCATTGCAGAGCCGTGTCCTTCGCCAGATCGCCCCAACCGCGGCTATCGAGATACCACGCACCAAACTGCATGAACGCCAGCTCCATTCTCTTCTCCCACTTCAAAGCTTCGAACATGTCGCCGCACTTGCTCGACGTAAAGTTCGTCGCGGGATCGGGAACACGCGGGACGCACGCATTGCCACCCGGAACCGTACCGGCGCTCGCCGTCAGTGCCGGAAGGATTCCGTTCGCGAGGCGCGTCACGTTGATTTTTGCGGCTGCATTCGCGTAGTCGCCGAGTCTGTAGTATGCCTCGGCGGCCAGCAGATCCACCTCTGCCTTCTGCAGCATCGCGAAGTTTCCGATGCGGTTTGCGTCGTAGAACGCCTGATAGCGGTACCAGTCGTAAAACGAATCGGTGTAGGGAAGCGCCGGCGCATCGGGATCCACACGGTTGCGGAAATACAGGTTGCTCCGTGGCGGGGTCTGTTTGGTTCCGACACTCGAGGAAAGCCGCTGCGCATCGCGTGTGTCTCCAGCCGGCAGACGCTGATCCGCGGAGCGGATGAGGAACGCCGACCGCTGGAAAAACGGCGTTGCAAGCCACGCGTTATACGCGCCCGAGCTGTCCGCCATTCCAAGAAAGATCGGACTCTGCCGCGTCCAGGCGTCGAACAGGAAGTGCTGAACGTACCATGAGTACACCCAGCTCTTCGACGGGTCCATCGCCATCATCACGTCGGCGGTGATTCCGTTTGTTGCATCGTCGCGGACCGCGGTCCAATTCACCGCTGCGCGCTCCGTCGGAGTTCTCGCGACCGAGGCGCGGAATCTCGCCTTGTACGACCGGATGAACGCCACGAACTGGGCGCTGCTCATCGTGTTGCCCGGAATCCAGGCGTTATCCAGCGTGGTTGTCATCAGCGCCGCGTACTTCTGCGCCGAGTCGAGCTGCTTGAGCGCCAGCTTCATCACCGAGTCATAACCCAGGAGAGGAAGCGGCGGAACCGTCGAGTCGGCGTTGAACTGGGTGACCACCGCGGCCGAATCGTACGTGAGCCCCAGATTGGCGTTTCCGAAGCCCATTACGAAGTACGCGAACGCCTTGGCACGGTTGTCTCCCGCCGGTGTTCCGATCGTGAAGCTGGCTTTCTGAAACTGCGAAAGACCCAGTGCCGCGGATCTGGCGCCTCTCGATTCCAGGGAGAAGGTCTGGAAATTTCCGCTAGCCACGGAGTTTCCCTTGGCGTTGCTGATTGGCGGCCGCGGAATGCCGATTCGCGCGCCGAAGCCGAAATTGGCGAGCGAAGCGCTGTTCTCGAAGGACAGAACCATCATCTGGTTATTGATGTTGTCGTTCGATCCACCGACCGTACCCTGCCAAACCGTGTTGAACGAAGATCCGATGAGGGACTCGACGTCCGACGGCTTCGCCAGCGCGCGATTGATGTCCGGCTGGTTATCGTTTGTAACGGTGAGCACATCGCTGCAAGCGACTGCTCCGACTAGGCCGGCTATGCCGGCAATCACATACCATCTACGCATTTAGTTGCCTCGGATTTAAAAGGTCCGGAGGCGGCAGGGCAATCAAACGCCCTGCCACATCCGATCCGGATTAGAAGCTTGTCGAAAGCGAAAACGAGAACGACCGGAGGTTCGGGAACTGGAAGGCGTCGATCGCATTGACCGCCGCCGACCCTGAACCATTGGCCGTGCTGAGCTGACCGCTGACCGCGCCGAACCCAACCTCGGGATCGAAGCCCGTGTAATTGGTCCAGGTACGGAGATTTCTGCCGATGAGGCTGACCGACCAGTCGCCTCCCACCCCGAGACGACCGAGATGGTAGCCGATGTTGACCTCGCGCAGTTTGACATAGCTGGCGTCTTCGGTCATGGCACTATTGGGCCCAAGCTGATCGTACAGCCCCCCGATGCCGGCAGTGTGATCGGGCGACCCCTCGCGGTAGAAATATCCGAGAGGCTTGGCGGTCTCGACGGTCTGGCTGGACATATCTTCCCTGCCTTCCAGAAAGTCGAGATACGACCACCCTCTACCCTCGTTGTAGACTCGCTGTCCGATCGCGGCATCAAGCAGCCCGTACGCCGTCAGGTTCTTGAAGTTGAAAGTCTGGGACAGACCCCAACGGAAGCTTGGGAGCGGATTGCCGAGCGGAATGGTAGGAGCAGATCCGGTGGAATCGCGCCGAATGATTGGCATGCCCCAGCTGACGAGCACGCCCGGGTTGATGTAGCCGTTCTTTCCGGAGGTCGTCGTTGCATAGAACGGAGAGGTGGCGGGAAGTCTCGACTGCCACAGGTTCCTTGTGATACCGTCGTTGAGGCTGTTGCCTTCGCCGACCCAGACGATCCATCCATCCGAGTTCTTCTGGAAGGCGGCGCCCGGCGTGCCGCATGAAACGGCGGCCTGCGCCGGGAGCTGATCGCAACGATCGACGAAAGCCCTGCCGTAGAATGTGCCGTACCGTGGGTCCTGACCCGGCTTGCATGATCCCTTTTCGTTGGCAGTCGCCGAACAAGCGAGGAAGAGGTCACCACCGCCCTGCTGGCTCGCTCCGAAAACGAAGCTCGGAACGTACAGGTGCGTGACGACCGCGCGGTTCCTGCTGTAGATGAGCCGCGTCGAATATGAGAGATCGCGCGTATTGATGATTGGAACGTTGACCGATCCTTCCCAGGTCTTGTTCTGAAGCACGCCCGCATTCTGCCACTGAATTGAGTAACCGCTGTTGGCAGGCAACGGAACGCGAAGGATCTGGTCGCGCGCATCGGAGCGCGAGTAATTGACGGTGACGCCGATCCGGTGAAACGCCTGGAGGTCGACACCGTATTCGTTCTCGCGAATCGACTCCGGCTTCAGGAAGCGGTTGCCGAGAGCGCCCGGCGAAACGATTCCGTTGGAGATCGAGAACGTCTCATACTGATTGTAAAATCCCGGCCTTCCGCCGGCCGTACCGATAGAGGCGCGGAGCTTGAACTCGTCAAGCGCGGGAATCATCCACCACGGCTCCTGCGACACGCGCCAGCCAAGGGAGCCGCGGCCGAAGGTCTTCCAACGGCTGGCACGGCCGAACAGCGAGCTGCCGTCGCGCCGTACCAATGCGTCTATGACGTAGCGGTCCTTCCAATCGACGTTCTCCGCGGCGAAAAACCCGATGCTGCGGGTGGAGGTGTATTCGGACGTTACGCTCTGGCTGATCGAGGCATTGCCGAGCTGCGGCACGCCGACGACGCTGAGTCCGCCGCCGCTTCCACGGCGATAATCGTAGTCCTGCCGCTCGAACAGATAGCGGAAGCTGGTCCGAGTGTGCATGTCGCTAATAAGGTCGCGGCGCAGGTTCATGTTCACGCTCGCGTTGTATGACTGGAGCTGTTCGGCGCGCTTGGTGAGCCCCGAGACATCGGACGTGCTCGCCGTCTGGCGGTAGCCCTTGTCGTCGAACACATCGAGGTTCGTGTTCGAGCCGTCGTAGCTCAGGTTCCCTTCAAGGTCCACCCAGGACAGCGGAGCGTAGCGAAGCGTGCCGCCGCCGATGAAGTGGTTGGTCTTGCTGTTTTCGTGATCGTTCTGAAGTGTGTAAAGCGGGTTCTGGTTCTGCGATCCCCCGCCCTGAAGGTTGGTTCGAATGTAAAGCCGGCCCTTCGAGTCCACTGCGTCGAGATTGGCGATTGGCGGGACTCGCGTGAGCCGGAAGAAGGCGTTACCACCGTCCTCCTGATTGAAACCGTCCTTGTTGGCTCTTGTGAAATAACTCGTCAGAGAGGCCGACCACCTGGTGCCGATCTGCTGGTCGAGATTGAGCCTGCCGGTCTGTCGCTGGAACCCATTCAGATACTGAACGGCTCCGCCCTGATCCAAAACGCCCGCGCTGGCGAAGAAAGCCGTCTTTCCATACCGGCCGCGCATGCTGACGTCGTGCTGAAGCAGCGGCTTCGGGCGCACGAACTGCGAGACTGCATCGTAGTTGTAGCCCGGCCAGCCATGCGTCGAGAACCCCGACGTGAGAGCAAGATCCGGCTTCGAAAGCGACGAGCCGGGATCGATCGGGAAGGTGCCTATGGGCGCGAGTGCGCGAAGGTCTCCCTGGTCGTTGATGCGCAAGGCTTCCTGGGCGTAATTGATCGAGCGCGCACACTGGAACCTTCCGTTGTACGGCGCGGTCGACACATTGATGCAGAACTTGGTGCCGCTCTCGTCGAGAAGCAGCGGGTGGTGCTGATTGATCAGGATGTGATGCTCGACGTCGCTGCTGCCGTACTCTGTGCGGGCGGAGAAGTGAACGCCCTCAGACGAGCCGAGACCGGACTTCGTGCGGATGTTGATGACTCCGTTGCCGGCTCGCGCTCCGTAGAGCGAGGATGCCGCGGCGCCCTTGACCACTTCCACGCTCTCGATGTCGAGCGGGTTGAGGTCGGGCAGTCCGCCGCCGCCGGTGTTGGGGCCCTGGTCGGTGAGAATGACGCCGTCGACGATGTAGAGAGGCGACTGGCCGCGTCCCGCCCCGGTTATCGCGGTCGGACCACGAAGCAGAACCGCGGGCGCTGCACCCGGACGTCCTGACGCGCCGACGATCTGCGCGCCCGGAACTTTTCCGGCGAGCTGGGAAAGCGGATTCGTCGAGGGAACCTTGAAGTCCGAGCTGTCGATGCGCGAGACCGAGAACGGAAGCTTCGTCGTTTCCGTTGCGCCGGTCACGCCCGTCGTGACAACCGCCGAAAGCCGGTTGATGTCCTGGGCGAGCGAGAAGTTGGCGCTCTGCGAACCGGCGGTCAGCGAGACGGTGCGGGTCTGCGGCACGTAGCCGATGGAGCGGACGCGCATCACTGCCGAGCCGCCCGTCAGGCGCGCCGCCGGGATGCTGATCGTGTAGATGCCGGCCGCGTTCGTTGCGACAGAGACGTTGAGCTCGGAAATCGTGACGTTCGCGCCCTCGAGCTCGCGTCCCTGTTCATTCGTCACCTTTCCGGTGATCACGGCGCCCTGTGCGGACGCGACGCGAGCACTCGCGAGAGAGGCGATCATGAACGCCGCAGTGGTGCACCAGCGTAGAACTTTGTGAATTGCCATAAGTGCATTCCTCACTTCGATAGAGTCGTGCTTCAGTCGGGAAATCCGTTTGCTGCAACCCGTTGGCATTTTGCTCGAGCGGGGCACTGCCGGCATAGCACTGAATCGATGCCGAATAAATCCATAACGTGAACGTGATTTTTAGCTCATGGGCCTCCTTGGGTAGGGAAAAGTGGAATACGGGGCTGCCGGGCCCGGTGGAGTTCGTAGAAGGTAGAGGCGGCGCAAAAGTGTGTCAATTCATTTTTTTATATCCGGCAACCTCTTGCCTGCGGGATGTGACGGCGGGTGTGTAAAAAAACGCTGTCGGCTTTTCTTCGGCCCACTTTTGAGGGGCGGTATTCTATAGATGTGCACTTTTGGTATTCCGGCGCCCCCAATTCGCTGCTTGAAGGAAAGCGCGTCGGATAAAGCTCGAACCTTTGCCCAAAAAAAAATCCCCGCCATTTTCTGGCGGGGATCTCCTCTCCAAGCTGGCGCCGGCTAGAGCTCTTCCTCGAGCGTGGCCGTAGCCGGCAGCGCGAATTCGGTATCCGTTTCCGCGGCCAGGATCTCGGCGAGCGTCGGCTCCGGCGGAAGCTCCGGAGCGGGCGGCACCGGCGCGCCCTCGATCTCCACTTCCTGATAACGGTACATGCCCGTGCCGGCGGGAATCAGGTGACCGATGATGATGTTTTCCTTCAGGCCGAGCAGCTCGTCGCGCGCTCCGCGGATCGCCGCATCGGTGAGGACGCGGGTCGTTTCCTGGAAGCTGGCGGCCGAGATGAACGACTGGGTCGTGAGACTCGCCTTCGTGATTCCGAGAAGGAGCGGCTCCGACGCGGCCGGTTTCTCCTTGTGCTTCTTGGCCTTGTCGTTCGCCTCGCGGAATGTCTGCTTGTCGACGTGCTCGCCCTCGAGGAATTCCGTATCTCCGGAATCGAGAACGCGAACCTTCTGCAACATTTGGCGGACGATCACTCCGATGTGCTTGTCGTTGATCTTCACACCCTGCAGGCGGTAGACCTCCTGCACTTCGTTGAGCAGATATTCCTGAACCGCGCGCGGTCCCTTGATCCGCAGAATGTCGTGCGGATTTACCGGACCCTCTGACAGACGGTCTCCGGCGCGAACGTGGTCGCCCTCGTGCACTCGAAGGTGCTTTCCGGCGCCCACTTCATATAGTTGTCCTTCCGCCTCGGCCGAGCCCGGCGCCGCGTTCTCCGGAACCACTCTGATCTCGCGCTTCCCGCGCTTGATCTCGCCGAAGCGAACGACACCGTCGATCTCGGAGATCGTCGCCGGATCCTTCGGGCGGCGGCCTTCGAACAATTCGGCGACACGCGGCAGACCACCGGTGATGTCGCGCGTCTTGTACGCCTCGCGGCTGATCTTTGCGAGGATCGTTCCGGCGGTGACCTTCTTGCCGTCTTCGACGGTAAGCTGCGCACCGACCGGGATCACGAAGTCGCGAAGGCGTTTCTCCTTCGACCCCCTGCTCTCCCAGATCTCGATGTGCGGATGGAGCTTCTTCTCGCGATCCTCGATGACGACGGTTTGACGGAGACCGGTGAGCTCATCGAGCTCTTCGGAGACCGACTCGTCGGCAACGAGATCCACGAAGCGGATGGTCCCCTCCACGTCGGCGATGATCGGATTGGTGTAGGGATCCCAGCTGAAGATCACCTGCTCCTTCTTCACCTCTTCGCCGTCCTTCACCATAAGCGTCGCGCCGAGCGGAACCTGAAGGCGCGCGGCCCCGGCTCCGTGTCGCTCGCCGACCGCGCGGCCGACATTGCTGCGAATCGTCAGCTCGCCTTCATATGAAGTGACGATCTGCTGGCCTTCCGCGTTCGTAACCGTAACGAGACGGTCACCGAAGTCGATGATTCCGGCGATCTTTGACTTTCTCGCCGTCTGCTCGGCGATACGCGCCGCCGTTCCACCGATGTGGAAGGTTCGCAGCGTGAGCTGCGTTCCCGGCTCGCCGATGGACTGGGCGGCGATGATGCCGACCGCTTCGCCCTTATCAACCATCGCCATCGTCGCGAGGTTGCGGCCATAGCACATCTGGCAGAGACCCCGCTTCGCCTCACAGGTGAGAACGCTGCGAATCTTCACCGTCTCGAGACCCGAATCCTCGATCTCGCGAGCCATGTCCTCGTCGATCAGCTGACCCGCTTCGGCCAGCAGACGACGCTGACCGGACTCGTCGGTCTCGATCGTGTCGTAAATGTCTTCAGCGGCCACCGTGCCGACGATGCGCTCGGCCAGCGGCTCGATGATGTCCTCGCCTTCCTTGAGCGCGCCGACCTCGAGGCCGAGGATCGTGCCGCAATCCTCTTCCGTGATCGTCACGTCCTGCGCGACGTCGACCAGACGGCGCGTGAGATAACCGGCGTCCGCCGTCTTGAGCGCCGTGTCGGCGAGACCCTTTCGCGCACCGTGGGTCGAGATGAAGTACTCGAGCACCGACAGTCCTTCGCGGAAGTTCGACTTGATCGGACTTTCGATGATCTCGCCGATTCCCCCGGTGAGCTTCTTCTGCGGCTTCGCCATCAGTCCGCGCATTCCCGCGAGCTGACGGATCTGGTCGCGCGATCCGCGTGATCCGGAGTCGAACATCATATACACCGGATTGAATCCTTCATTCGACTCGCGCATCGCGCGCACCATCGCGTCGGCGACGTCGTTGTTCGCGTGCGTCCACGTGTCGATGACTTTGTTGTAGCGCTCGCCGTTAGTGATGTTTCCGGTCTGGTAGGCGCGCTGGAATCTGTTGACGCGCTCCTCGGCCTCGCCGAGAAGAGTTTCCTTCTCGGCGGGGATGTGGAGATCCTCGATGCCGATGGAGACACCTCCGCGCGTAGCGTAGCGGAAACCGAACTCCTTCAAGCGATCGAGGAACGGAACCGTTCCGCGAAGTCCGCTGCGGCGATACGCCTCGAACACGAGCTCGCCGAGAGCTTTCTTCTTCATCTCGCGGTTCTGGAATCCGATCTCCGACGGAACGATCGCGTTGAACAGCACGCGGCCGACCGTCGTATCGACCCAGCGGTTTCCGTCGACGTCTCGAACATAGAACTTGACCGGCGTATGGAACGTCACGCGGTCCTGAGCGAGGGCGATCTCGATCTCCGCGGTGCTCGTGTAAGAGCGGGCGTGCTTGAGCTTCGCCTCGAACTGCGGCGGCGACTTGGTCGCGAAGTAGCAGCCGAGCACGATGTCCTGGCTGGGCTCCGCAACCGGTCGTCCGTCGGACGGCTTCAGAATGTTGTTCGACGAAAGCATGAGCAGACGGCACTCGAGCTGAGCCTCGAACGAGAGCGGAACGTGCACGGCCATCTGGTCACCGTCGAAGTCGGCGTTGAACGCGGCGCAGACGAGCGGGTGAATCCTGATGGCCTTGCCCTCGACGAGAACCGGCTCGAACGCCTGGATGCCAAGACGGTGCAGAGTAGGCGCACGGTTCAGGAGCACCGGATGGTCGCGGATGATCTCCTCGAGGATCTCGTACACCTCGGGTGATTCCTTCTCCACGATCTTCTTGGCGCGCTTCACCGTCTCGGCGATTCCCTTCTCGACGAGCTTGTGGATGATGAACGGCTTGAACAGCTCCAGCGCCATCGCCTTCGGCAGACCGCACTGGTGGAGCTTTAGCTCGGGACCGACGACGATGACCGAACGGCCGGAATAGTCGACGCGCTTTCCGAGCAGATTCTGACGGAAGCGCCCCTGCTTGCCCTTGAGCATGTCGGACAGCGACTTCAGCGGACGCTTGCCGCGGCCGCGAATCGCCTTCGAGCGGCGTCCGTTGTCGAAGAGCGCGTCAACCGCTTCCTGAAGCATGCGCTTCTCGTTCCGGAGAATGACTTCCGGAGCGCGGTGCGAGATCAGCTTCATCAACCGGTTGTTGCGGTTGATGACGCGGCGATAGAGATCGTTGAGATCCGACGTCGCGAAACGGCCGCCGTCGAGCGGAACGAGCGGACGCAGGTCCGGCGGAATCACCGGGACGACGTCCATGATGAGCCACTCGGCCTTGTTGCGCGTCTGCCCGCCGGTGCCCGAGTTACGGAATGCGTCGACGACCTTGAGCCGCTTCAGCATCTGCTTCTTTCTGTGCTGCGAACCTTCGTCGACGAGTCCGGCGCGCAGGTCTTCGGCGACCTTGTCGACGTCGATCCGCTTCAGCAGCTCGCGAACCGCGGGGGCGCCGATGTCGGCGAGGAACGCGTTGTCGCCCTCTTCCTTCGCCTTCTGCTTCAGGTTGAGGAACTCTTCCTCATCGAGCAGCTGGTTGGCGACGACTTCCTGCTCGCCCGGATCGATGACGACGTAGTTCGAGTAGTAGATGACCTTCTCGAGATCGCGCAGCGTCAGGTCCACCAGGTTCCCCATCGGACTCGGGAGGGTCTTGAAGAACCAGATGTGCGCGACGGGAACGGCGAGCTCGATGTGGCCCATGCGCTCGCGGCGCACGCGGCTCAGCGTCACCTCGACGCCGCAGCGGTCGCAGATCACCCCGCGATAGCGGATCCGCTTGTACTTGCCGCAATGGCATTCCCAATCCTTTACCGGGCCGAAGATGCGCTCGCAGAAGAGACCGTCCTTCTCCGGCTTGAACGACCGGTAGTTGATCGTCTCCGGCTTGAGCACCTCGCCCCACGACCACCAGGTGCGGAGGCCGCTCATCTCGAGCCGCTCGCGTTCCTTGGGATCCTTCGGGCCGCGCATCTCTTCGGGTGAGGCGATGCGGACCTGGATGTAATCGAATGAAGACGCGCGCGTCTCGCGCGTGCTGCGAAAATCAATCATGTATTATTCCTCGTTCCCGTTACCGATGGACCTGTTGCCGAGGCCGTAACCGCTGGTCACGTTCGCGCCCATGTTGACGTGAATTCCGAGCGCCTTCAGCTCCTGAACGAGCACGTTGAAGGACTCCGGGATGCCCGGCTCGGGAAGGTTCTGTCCCTTGACGATCGCTTCGTACACTCTGCTGCGGCCGTTCACATCGTCGGACTTGACGGTGAGAATTTCCTGCAGCGTGTGGGCTGCTCCGTACGCCTCGAGCGCCCAGACTTCCATCTCTCCGAAACGCTGGCCGCCGAACTGTGCCTTCCCGGCGAGCGGCTGCTGCGTGACGAGTGAGTAGGGTCCGATGCTGCGCGCGTGGATCTTGTCGTCCACGAGGTGCGACAGCTTGAGCATGTAGATCTCGCCGACGGTCACCGGGTTGGTGAACGTCTCGCCGGTCCGGCCGTCGCGGAGGCGAACTTTTCCGCCCGCCGAGATTCCGGCGAGGCGCATCAGCTCGATCGCCGCCGCGTCGACGTCGACGTCGGATTTCTTTCCGAGTGCCGTCGCCAGAGCGGGCAGCTCCTGGCTCTCGAGAAGCGAAGAGGGATCGTCGTTTCTCGCCCTCCCGATCTTCGAGCCCGCCGCCTTGAGCTGCGCGCGGACCTGGGGATCGTATTCCTCATCGGCAGCACCGGCCGAGTGGAACGCGACCTGATTGTTCGTTTCCGCGATCTCGCGGGTGGCAAGCTCCTGAGCCGCCGCCGACACGAAGTCACGAATGCGGTTGTACACGCCGCGCGTCTCAGCCGAGACACCGCGCGCCGCCAATGCATTGATCGTCGCATCGGCGAGGAGCTCGACACGCTCGCCGTGACGCGCGCCGGAGCTGATGTCGTCGAGAATGCTGTGGATTTCGGCGTCGCCGATCGTCACACCGGGGGTGCGAAGATCGAGCGCGCTCTTTACCCACGTCACAGCCGCCAGCTTCAGCAGCAATCCGATCTCGCGCTCGTTCGCTCCCTGGAAAACCGGAGTCTTCGCGTAGAACCCGAGCAGCTTCGCGGCCCATCCGAGATGGGTCTCGAGAATCTGTCCGACGTTCATGCGGCTCGGCACGCCGAGCGGATTGAGCACGATGTCGACAGGGCGGCCGTCGGGGAGGAACGGCATGTCCTCCTCGGGAACGATGCGGGCGACGATACCCTTGTTGCCGTGGCGTCCGGCCATCTTGTCGCCGACGGAGACCTTTCTCTTCTCCGCCATGTAAACCTTCACCAGCTGGATGACGCCCGGAGGCAGCTCGTCCGGCTGGAGCACTCTGTCGATTCTCTCCTCCGCCTTCTCCTCGATGCGCGCCTTCTCTTCGTTGGCGAGATCGATGATGGTGCGGATCTTTTCGTTGAGCTTCTTGTCGCTGACGCGGAACGTCTTGAGGTCGAGCGTTGCGAGACGCATTTCGCGCAGCATCGCCGACGTCAGCTTCGTTCCCTTCGGGATCGCCTCTTCGACGGTTCCACTCTTCAACGCGAGATCGACGGTTGCGCCCTCGAGCAGCTCCGCCAGCTCGGCGTCGCGCACGTCGTTGACGCGGACCTTCTCCTCGCCCTCGAGGCGGCGGATCTCTCCGATGCGCTCGCCGCGATCCTTCTCGATCACCTGGTCTTCGACGCGGGAGAAGATCTTGACGTCGATGACGACGCCTTCCATTCCCGGCGGAACCTTGAGCGACGAATCCTTCACGTCCTTCGCCTTCTCACCGAAAATCGCGGTCAGAAGCTTCTCTTCAGGAGAGAGCTCGGTCTCGCCCTTCGGCGTGATCTTGCCGACGAGGATGTCGCCCGGCTTGACGTGCGCGCCGATGCGGACGATGCCGCGCTCGTCGAGGTCGCTCAACGCTTCCTCGGCGACGTTGGGAATCTCGCGCGTGATCTCTTCCTGCCCGCGCTTGGTGTCGCGAACGTGGAGCTCGAGCTCCTGGATGTGGATCGACGAATAGACGTCGTCCTTCACCAGACGCTCTGACAGCACGATCGCGTCCTCGAAGTTGTGTCCGTACCAGGGCATGAACGCCACGGTGACATTGGCTCCGAGCGCGAGCTGGCCCATCTCGGTGGATGCGCCGTCGGCGAGGACTTCTCCCGCTCTGACCTTCTGTCCGGCCTTAACCATGGGACGCTGGTTGAGCGCGGTGTCCTGGTTCGTTCTCCAGTATTTCTTGAGACGGTAGCGGTCGTGCTGAGTGAGTCTCGCGAGCGGACGATCCGAATCCTTCTTGCCGCCTCTTTCCGACGCGCCGGTGTCGACGATGATCTCGTCGGCGGTGACGCTGGTCACGGTGCCGGCGCGCTTGGCGATGACGACGGCGCCTGAATCGCGCGCAACCTTCTCCTCGAGTCCGGTGCCGACGAGCGGAGTGCGCGGATTGAGAAGCGGAACGGCCTGGCGCTGCATGTTCGACCCCATGAGAGCGCGGTTCGCGTCGTCGTGCTCGAGGAACGGAATGAGGGCGGCGGCGATCGAAACGAGCTGCTCGGGAGCGACGTCCATGTAGTCGATTCTGCCCGGCACGACGAGAGGAACGTCGCCACGCTGACGGCAGAGAACGAGCTCGTCGACGAACGTGCCGTCGTCATTGAGCTTCGCGTTCGCCTGCGCGATCACGACGTCTTCCTCGCGGTTGGCGTCGAGCCACTCGATCTCGCCGGTCACCTTTCCGTTCTTGACGACACGGTACGGCGTCTCGACGAAACCGAGGTCGTTCACGCGCGCGAAGCACGCCAGCGACGTGATGAGTCCGATGTTCGGACCTTCCGGCGTCTCGATCGGGCACATGCGCCCGTACTGCGAATAGTGGACGTCACGAACCTCGAACCCGGCGCGCTCTCTGGTGAGACCGCCCGGACCGAGCGCGCTCAAGCGGCGCTTGTGCGTAAGCTCGGCGAGCGGGTTCGTCTGATCCATGAACTGCGACAGCTGCGACGACCCGAAGAACGCCTGAATGACAGCCGAGACCGTGCGCGCGTTGACGAGATCGTCGAGCGAGATTTTCTCCGGATCGGTGTTGATCGACATGCGCTCCTTGACGAGGCGCGCCATGCGGCTCAAGCCGACCGAGAACTGGTTCGCGATCAGCTCGCCGACCGACCTGATGCGCCGGTTACCGAGGTGATCGATGTCGTCCGTATAGCCGCGCCCCTCATGCAGCTCGACGAGGTAGCGGATGATGGCGATGAAATCGTCGCGGGTGAGAACGGTCTCGCTCGCGGGGCGGTTCGTGCCGAGTCGCTGGTTGATCTTGTAGCGTCCGACGCGGCCGAGGTCGTAGCGCTTCGGCGAGAAGAAGAGCCGCTCGAGCGCCTGCTTCGCCGTCTCCTTGTTCGGAGCGTCGCCCGGACGGAGGAGGGCGTAGATCGACTGCAGCGCCTTCCCTTCGCCGGCTTCGGCGTCTCCGCCCCAGCCGCGCTTCTTCCGCTCTTCCTCGGCGATGAGCGCCGGGTTGGTCGGATCCTTGGCGAGCGTGTTCTTGATGAGCATCGACTCCGCACGTCCAGACGCGACGAACACCTGCACCTTGTTGATCTCGTGCTTTCTCAGCTTGCGCATGAGAGTTTCGGTGAGGTTGTCGCCCATCTCGGCGATGACCTCTCCGCTCTCCGAATCGACGGCGTCGACGGCAACTACGCGGCGCGTCGTGCGCTCGCCGCGCTCGATCGCATCCTGCTCGTCGCGGATGTCGACCGTCGCGTACGACGCGAAGACCTTCACCTTGTTGATGTTCAGCCGGCGCAGACGGTTGAAGACTTCCTCCGTCAGCTCGTCGCCCTCGCGGACGAGGAGCTCCGCTTCCTCGCGCTCGAGTGCGGCGCGGGCCTTCTTCGTCTTGAGCTTCGGCGCGTCGGGGTCGTGCGCGACACCGGCGAGCGCGATGTCTTCGGCAATGATGGCGCCGAGGACCTCGCGCTGGTCGATGCGGCTCTCGCGCTTCTTCACCAGGTCGAGCTCGCGAACGGCGAAGAAGAGGCGGAGGATCGCCGAGTTCGTTCCGTAGCCGAACGCTCGCAGCAGCGCCGTCGCCGGGAACTTCTTCTTCTTGTCGATGTGGACGAAGATGACGTCGTGAATGTCGACGGTGAACTCGACCCACGATCCGCGGAACGGGATGATGCGCGCGCTGATGAGGCGCTGTCCGTTCGGGTGGGTCGACTCCTCGAAGACGACGCCCGGCGAGCGGTGGAGCTGGCTGACGATCACGCGCTCGGCGCCGTTGATGACGAAGGTTCCGAGGGGCGTCAGCAGCGGCAGCTCGCCGAGGTAAACCTCTTTCTCGATCTGGTTCTTGAGGCGCTTGGTCGGCTTTCCGTCCGTACCCGGCACTTCCTCGTAGATGTTGAGGCCGAGGTGTGCCTTGAGCGGCGCGGAGTACGTCATGTCGCGCTCGATGCACTCGCCGACGGAGTACTTGGGCTCGCCGAGGTTGTAGCTCTTGAACGTCAGCTCGAAGTTCTCGTGAACGTCGGCGATCGGGAAGAGATCCTTGAAGACGCGCTCGAGGCCGATGTCCTCTCGATTCTTCGAGGCTGCGTCGAGCTGGAGCAGCGACTCGAAGGCGCGCGTCTGGATGTCGAGGAGATGGGGCATGTCCATCCCCTGGTCGAGCTTGGCGAAAGAGATCTGCTTCATCAATTCAGGCATGTATCACCTACTGCAGGCGCAAACAGCCCCACTCCGGTTGCCGCAAAATTTTTGCGGTCGGAGAGGAGCGAAACGGGTCCTTCAATTGTGGAGCGACGAGTCGGAATCGCGAGCATGTTGTCGAAGTGAGAGTAACGGGCCGTGCCGGGCGGGGAGCCGGAGCTCTCCGCCCGGCATTCAGCTGCTACTTCACTTCGACTGTCGCGCCCTGTTCCTCGAGCTTGGCTTTCATTGCAGCGGCTTCGTCCTTCGTGACACCCGACTTCACTGTGCTGGGGGCGCCATCGACCAGATCCTTCGCTTCCTTCAGACCCAGGCCGGTCAGCTCGCGCACGACCTTGATGACCTGAATCTTCTTCGCGCCGGCTTCCTTCAAGCTGACCGCAAACTCGGTCTGCTCTTCGGCAGCGGGTGCAGCGGCGGCGCCGGCGCCACCAGCGGCCGGAGCGGCGCCGACGGGAGCGGCGGAGATGGTGACGTTGAACTTCGTCTTGAAAGCCTCGACGAGCTCGGAGAGCTCGAGGACCGACATGTTGCCGATTGCGTCGAGGATCTCGTCTTTGCTCATGGTTGCGTTAGCCATTGTTTGATTCTCCTTGAATTAGGCGCCTTCGCGCTGTGACTTTAGCGCGTCGAGCGCGCCTGCGAACATGTAAAAAATGCCGTTGAGCGCGCCGGCGAAGGCGGCCATTGGCGACTGCATGCCGGCGCCGAGATCGGCCAGCATCTGCTCGCGGGAGGGCAGCGACGCGAGACGCTTTAGCGCCTTGTTGTCGATTGCCTTGCCCTCGAGCAGCCCGCCCTTGAACTCGGGCTTCTGCTCGAACTCCTTCGCGAAGTCCGACAGCACCTTCGCCGCGGCGACGGGATCGGATCCGACGACGAGCCCGGTCGGCCCCTTCAGCTTTTCACCGACGAGACCGCTGTCGTTCACCGCGCGCAGGGCGAGCGTGTTCTTGATTACGACGTACTCGATACCGGCCTTCTTGAGGCGGCGGCGAAGCTCCGTCATCCGCTTCACGTTGAGTCCGGTGAAATCAGTATAGTAGAGCGACTTCGCGCCCTTCAGCTTCTCGCTGAGCTCGGTGACGAGCTGTTCCTTCTCGTTTCTCTTCATCGCTCGTTACCGGTAAGGGGTGGTGTCGACGCTGACGCCGGGACCCATCGTGCTCGAGATCGCGACGTTGCGGACGTAGACGCCCTTCGAAGCGGTCGGCTTCGAGCGGACGATCTGATCCATAAACGCGGAGAAGTTCGACTCCAGCGCTTCCGCCGGAAACGAAACCTTGCCGATGGCGGCGTGTACGTTGCCCGCCTTGTCGACCCGGTACTCGATCTTTCCCGCCTTCACTTCCTTCACCGCGCGGGTGACGTCGAAGGTCACCGTGCCGGCTTTCGGATTCGGCATCAGCCCTCTCGGTCCGAGGACGCGACCGAGCGCTCCGAGCTGACCCATCTGATCGGGCGTGGCGATGAGCACGTCGAAGTCGAGCCAGTTTTCCTTGATCTTCGAGATGTACTCGGTGCCGACGTAATCGGCGCCCGCCGCCTCCGCCTCGCGCGCCTTGTCGCCGGCGGCGATGACGAGAACGCGAACGGTCTTACCGGTTCCGGCAGGAAGCACGACCGTTCCGCGCACCGCCTGATCGGCGTGGCGGGGATCGACTCCGAGCCGGACGGCCACCTCGACGGTCTCATCGAACTTCGCGAAAGCGGCAGACTTCACCAGCTCGATTGCCTGGCGCGCCTGATACTTCGTCGCGATGTCACGCTTGGACGCGGCAGCGTTGAATTTCTTTCCGTGACCGTGCATCAGTCCCTCACCTCGATTCCCATCGATCTCGCTGCGCCGGCAACCATCGCCATCGCGGATTCGACGGAATCGCAATTGAGATCCGGCAGCTTGATCTCGGCGATTTTCCGGATCTGTGCCTTGGTTACGGAACCGACCTTGTTTCTGTTCGGTTGCCCGGAGCCCTTCTCGATGCCGGCTTCCTTCTTCAGCAGGACGGCCGCGGGCGGCGTCTTGGTGATGAAGGAGAACGACTTGTCCGAGAAGATCGTGATCTCGACCGGGAGAATCGTGTCCTGACCCTGCGTCCGAGCGTTGAACTCTTTGCAGAACGCCATGATGTTGATTCCCTGCGGGCCGAGAGCCGTCCCCACGGGGGGCGCCGGGTTCGCCTTGCCTGCAGGGATCTGCAGCTTGACGAATCCGATTGCCTTTTTTGCCATGTTACTCCTCGATGTTCACGTCGCGTGGCCCACCTTGGGCTCCGCGTCAGACTCCCACGGTGTGATTAACGTCGTAGTGGTATCCGACGGTGCGCTCCTCGCTCGAATGAGCCGCCCCGCGCAAGGGCCATCACCTGCAACGGGAGTAGCGTTGCTGTGACTTCGTTTTTTGGAACTGCGGACTGAAAAACTGAAAGCCGGGAGCTGACCGCGAACTGCAGCGAACTACGCTCCAAGCAACTGCTCTCAGACCGTACTCCACGTAATCCGGAACAGCCTTTAAGTATAGTCCCAGGCTCACGTTAACGGGAGGGGTACCGGTGGCTTTCTGCACCTGCCTATAAACCCCCGATGGCTGAGCTGCCGAAAGCACCTGCCCCGACGCGGAAGCCGACAATTCTCCATCAACTGGACATGCGGATATTGCGGAACTCGGCGCCCTCATTACGGAAATTCTTCACTTCGCGGGCTCTGAGAACGGGGCCTGAGCACCGTTATCCGTCCGAAAAACCGCATCCGCGGCGAGCCTCCTGATCTTGGGGGAGGAGCATCGCGAAGATGCAGGAGCTTGAAGAATTACCGACGAACCGTGAAGCCGGTCAACGTCGAAACTGCATTTTGTAGACGTAGCGCGGAACCGTCCTCGCGCGGTATCCTTCGAGCAGACCAAGATCCGGATGCGCTACTGCAACACGAGGTACGATCATTGCGTTTTCTGTGCCGTAGTCCGATCAAACTGTTACCTGACGGGCAGCGCCTACGGTGTTCTCATGGGAGGATTCGAATGCGCGCGAGTTCGTTCCTAACCGCACGAATCCTTGGTTTTTTGGCGCTTCCTTCGCAGTTGTCGGCACAGAGGCTGCTTCCTAACTACTCGGTCAGGGTGACGGTGCACGACAGCATTGGTGAACGCCGGCTCATCGGCCGAATAACCGCTTTGACGCCGGATTCGCTGACACTTCAAGTTGCCGACGCGACTTCGACTCTAGTCCTCGATCGGCGAACGGTCAGCCGAGTGGAGCGCCGGCGGAGTCTCTCCGTTGGGAAACCGGCGAAGCTCGGATGTCTTGTATTGGGCGGCACACTTGCGTTGTTGGGATCACAAGTAGAGGATCATCCCGGTTCGCACGGTAGCCACGCACCACTTACAATTGCGGGATTTGTTGCTGGCTGCGGGCTCGGCGCTTTGGGCGGAGTCATGATCAGTCGCACGCGACAAGGCTGGGAAGAGATCATTCTCTAATTCCTTCTGACACTCGGCTTCGCCGCGAACTATCCCAACAACAGCGTTGTACCCCCCCCGGATCAAATCTCGGTCGGATTCTCACGCCGTAGCGCGCTTGGCTTCTATCTTAGAGTTTCTTCAGGGAAACTTGTACGTGAAGAGCCGGACCCTGCACTACCGAGACCGACAGTGGGTTTGCTTGCGAAGGCGGCACCTCATAACCGGCCGGGGGCTTTAAGGGTGGCTATTCTACTCGATCCCTCGCTGACTTCATCAAAGGATCTCCGTGGTTACACGACGGTTGGGCGACGAACCATCGAGCGGCAGTTATCGCGGGCGCACTTGACTCCGTTACACCGCTGGTTTTCCGTATCGCGGCTCGCCCGGTCGTTCACCGCCCTCAGAGAAGGTCATCTCAGTCATACGCAAGCTGCTAGAATCGCGGGTTACGCGACCGCACGTTCTCTCGACCAACAGTACCGCAAAATCATGCACGTGCGATTGGCCGAAGCCGGACACGCGCTCTCACAGCGCCAGTTCGTGGACATCGCGGCGCGCGCATTGTACGAACCGGGAAAAGCCGCATCCTAACTGTCATCTGGCGTCTCCCTCGTAACTTTGCCGAGCTTCGAGGCCGCCTGGGTAAACACCCGCGAGTTGGGGCGGCGGGCGTGGCAACTCCCAACCCTCGGTTAGTAACCCTTGAGCTGCAGGTAATCCAGCTCGACGCTCGTCGGACGGCCGAACAGTGAAACACTGACTCTCACCTTGCCCTTGTCGGGGAGAACTTCCTCGACAGTACCATTGAAATCCGTAAACGGTCCCTCGGTGATCGCCACCGCCTGACCGACGAGGAACGGAATCTCCTCCTTCACTTCCTCGGGCTCGGAATCGACCGCGACGCCGAGGATGCGATTCACTTCTTCCGGACGGAGCGGCTGCGGCAGCCGCTCGTGCCCGACGAACTTGATGACACCCTGAATGCCGTTGATGGTGTGCGCCGTCTCCTGGTCCATCACCATCTCCACGAGAACGTACCCCGGATAAATCTTCCGCTCGACGTTCACCTTCTTGCCGTTCTTGATCTCGACCGCTTCCTGCGTCGGAACCAGCGCCTGACGGATCGGCCTCTCCTCCGGCGGACGCGAATCTGTCTCGATCCGCCGCTGGATGAGCGACTTCACCTTGTTCTCGTGCCCCGAGGTCGTCTGGATCGCGTACCAGCGGTGATCGGTCATGATCATCGTCCGGAGAACAGCGAGGGAAGTCCCTGCACGAGCACCAGCTGGAGAACGAGATCGATGACGCCGATCACCGCGCCGATGAACAGCACGAAGATGATCAGCTTGATCGTCGTGTCCTTGAGCTGAGCACGGTCGGGCCACGTAACCTTTCCCATCTCGGCAACGATCTCGTTGTAGAGAGTGGGAACGTTCCGGATGCCGTTGGCGATGCCGCCGAAGAATCCGACGGCTCCGCCGCGGCGCTCTGCGACTTCCATCGCCATCTACTTCGTTTCCTTATGCAGCTTATGCGCGTTGCAGCGCGGGCAGTACTTCTTCCACTCGACGCGCTCGGGGTGCAGGCGCTTGTTCTTATCGGTGAAGTAGTTCCTGTTTTTGCAATCGCTGCAAGCGAGAATGATTTTTTCGCGGGGCATAGTTGACTACGACGAGTAACGAGTAAAAAGATCTATCAATCAGGAGTCATGAGTCATGAGTCAACGCCATTGACTCGTGACTCGTGACTCATGGTTTTTATTTCAGAATCTTGGTAACGACTCCGGCTCCAACCGTTCTTCCGCCCTCGCGGATGGCGAAGCGAAGTCCCTCGTCCATCGCGATCGGCGTGATCAGCTCGATCACCATCTGGACGTTGTCGCCCGGCATCACCATCTCCATCCCCTCGGGCAGCTCGACACTTCCCGTCACGTCGGTCGTCCGGAAGTAAAACTGCGGGCGGTAGCCCTTGAAGAACGGCGTGTGACGGCCGCCCTCTTCCTTGGTCAGCACGTAAACCTCGGCGTTGAATCTCGTGTGAGGCGTGATGCTCCCCGGCTTGGCGAGAACCATTCCGCGCTCAACGTCTTCCTTGCCGATGCCGCGGAGAAGAAGTCCGACGTTGTCGCCGG
>WNGF01000537.1_pt1 | contig 55006 bp, 62 predicted proteins | sample 5400641 | NCBI WGS metagenome assembly WNGF01 (sample SAMN13153371, study PRJNA577476) | soil metagenome | isolation source: 80 cm soil or saprolite under grassland replicate 2 | place: USA:California | collected 2016-06-15
GACCCGCCTGATCTCCTGGCGCGACCGCGCGAAGAAGCAGATCCCCGGCCTCACCTACACCGACCTCCTGGTGAAGCTCGTCGCCGCCGCCATCGCCCAGCACCCGCGCGTGAACGTCTCGTGGAAGGACGGCACGATCATCCAGCATACTGACATCAACATCGGACTCGCCGTCGCCATCGAGGATGGACTGGTCGTGCCGGTCATTCATCGGGCGGACACGCTCAGCCTCTCGGAAATCCGCGCCCGACGTGAAGACTTGGCAGGCCGTGCTCAAGCCGCGAAGCTACGCCCGGCTGACATCCAGGGTGGCAACTTCACGATCAGCAACCTCGGGATGTACGGCGTCGACGCGTTCAACGCGATCGTCAATCCGCCGCAGGCTGCTATTCTCGCCGTCGGGCGCATCGCGGACCGCGTGGTTGCCGTCAACGGCCAGCCGGCTGTCCAGCCGATGACGGCGCTGACGCTGTCGTGCGACCATCGCGCCTTAGACGGCGCGCGTGGTGCTCAGTTCCTTGGCGCGCTTGCTGAGCTGATCGAGGAACCCCTGGCGTTGCTCGTGTAATAGCTCGAAGCTCCATCCCGGGTTCGACGTTCGGGGCGCTGGGCAGCTTCATACATGAACGCTCAGCCCTCATCCCGCGCTGATGGTCTTCTTCTCCCTGTCGTGAGTGCGCTTGGAGCACGTCCCGTAGTCGCGCTTGAACTTTCCGGAAGCCGCAAGACCGGACGTCGCGTTTCGTGCCTGGTGCCGATTGATCCCCAGCTCATCTGCGAGGCAGTCGTCACAGTACGCAGTTCCCCGATGGGCCGACAGGAACTGAGCAACCCGTTCCTCTACGACCACAGACTGGCGATGTAAGCCAACTCGGCGTCGATCATGGCCATGGAGGCGGCCGCAGCCGCTTGAAACGGGAAGAGCTTCGCTTGACGCACGTCGAGGACAGCCATGGCCTCGTTCTTCGGACAGTGTGGCCGAAGCGTGGTCTCCATCGGCCTGATGGTGATGTCGACCCGGAGCTTGGAGAGCGGATCGGTCTTGAAGTACAGCTTAACCAGATGCCGGGTCCCGTTCACGTCAAGCCCCAACTCGGGGTTGACGATTACCTCAACACCGTGCTGACCATAACTCGTGCGTGGAGGAGAGAACCACCCCAGCGTCTTCTGGCCCCACCACTTCTTGTACCCGTTCACTGCGCTCGGGTAGTTGCCTTGCTTCTTCTGGTCGGTGAATGGAACCACCCGGCGCCAGATTGGCGATTCGCGGACGAGTTCCTCGGCCGTGTCGACCACGACTCGCCGGAGCAGGAAAAACGGTTTGCGCTCGAATTCATAGTGGTAGTAAACCGCCAGGATCGCCCAGTACAGCGTGGCGTGACTACCGCTGAGCGGACCGAAGAGGGCGGCCGGGACACGTGTAAAGAGCGGCGATGACTCGATCACCCCTCCAAGACTAGCCGCTCTAGCGCAGTTCCCCAGCCCCTGCTCGTTCGCTTGCGGTCAACGCCCTTCATGCGCCGCGAGCGGGGCGGACTCATCCTCGGGGCCCGATACCCTGCACGTGGACGCCCTCCCAGCCGATGTCGCCGAGCTGCCGCCCGACATCGAGGAGACTTGAACTCGTCCGCCTTGGTGTATCAGTTCAGACTCACTTCCGTAACGACACGAGGAACATGTACGATGGTTACGGTGGTGACCACATGAGGATTAGCGGCGTCCGTGACTTCCGTAACCGGGCAACCGGGCTGTTGCGATCGAAGGATCCCGTCCTCGTTACGCGGCGCGGTAGACTCGCCGGCATCTTCTTCCCGACACCCGAGGTCACGCTGCCGATCGAGTTGAAGCGCGAACTGTTCCCGATTCTCAGCGCGGAAATCCGGCGTCAGCTCCGGCGTCGCCGCTTGAGCGAGCGCGACGTCGAAGCGGACTTCGAGTCGTGGCGCAAGACGCGGCGTGCGGCTCGTCGCAGACGCTAACGTCCTGCTTTCGGCAGCAACTGGCGGACACGCGGCGCTGATTCTCGCGCGCCCGGATCTTGCCGAGATCGTGACGACGGCCAGCACCATGGCCGAGGTTCAGGAATACGCAGACCCGCTTGCCCGCAAGGTTGGGCTGCCGCTTCAGACCGTGCTGCTTGCCATCGCGACCCTCCCAGCCCTCGTGATTGAGCGAAAGGAATACGCTCGCTCCCTGCCCGAGGCCCGGTGGCGGATTGGACGGCGGGGCCCCGACGACGCCGACGTTCTGGCACTTGCGCTCCATCTCGAGGCGGGGGTGTGGTCTAACGACAGCGACTTCGACATCGTAGGCGTCGAATAGCACACGACGGCGCAACTCCTGAAACGCTTCGGGCTCGGGCGCTCGTGATCGATTCCGCCGACGTCGTCGTCATCGGCTCCGGCGCCTTCGGCGCCAGCGCGGCGTACCATCTCGCGCGTCGTGGCGTCAACGTCGCCGTGCTCGAGCGCTCCGCCCTCGCCTCCCAGACCTCCCCCCGCGCCGCCGGTCTCTCCAGCCAGGTCCGCGCGACACAAGCGCTGACGAAACTCGCCCAGCGCGCAGTCGCGAAGCTTGCGGCGTTCACCGGGGAGACGGGGCAGCCGCTGCGCTTCACCCAGAGCGGGGCGCTGAAGATCGCGCGCACGGAGCGCGACGCCGAGCAGCTCGCGCGCGAGGTCGAGCGGGGTCGCGCGGCCGGCGTGCCGATCGACTACGTCTCCGTCGGCGAGGCGCGGAAGCGGCTGCCGATCCTCGGGGAGCGCGGGATCGTCGCGGTCACGTGGAGTCCGACGGATTGCAACGTCGAGCCGTCCGAGCTGCCGATCGGGTACTGCCGGGCGGCTTCAAGCGTCGGGGCCGTCCTGCTGCCGCACACTCCGGCCACGGGGTTCGAGATCAGCGCGGGGGGGATCGAAGGCGTGCGGACGACGCGCGGCACGATCGCGACGCGCGTGGTGGTGGACGCCGCGGGCGCTTGGGCGCGGGTCGTGGCCAAAGGGCTCGGCGGCGGCTTACCCGTGGTCCCGACGCGGCATCAGCTCCTGATCACCGAGCCCATCGCCGGAGTCGGGCCCGAGTTTCCGATCGCCCGCGTGATCGACGCCAACGTCTACGTGCGCCACGAGCGCGGCGGACTCATGTTCGGGGGCTACGAGGCCGATCCGCTGCAGCCCGACGTGCTGCCCGACGACGTCGCCGCGCTGCCGCTCGACATCGAGGTCCTGTGGCGGCTCGCGCGGAAAGTCAGCGAGCAGTTTCCGATCTTCCAGGATCCGACGATCCGCGTCGCCGAGCATCGCGGCGGGCTGCCGACGCTCACGATGGACGACCGCTACCTCGTGGGGCCGCTGCCCGGCGTGGCCGGCGCGTACGTGATGTCCGGGTGCTGCGTCGGCGGGCTCAGCGTCTCCCCCGCGCTCGGCGAGGCGATCGCCGAATGGATCGTCGACGGCGCGCCGGCCCTCGATCTCTCCGAGCTCTCCCCGGAGCGCTTCGCCGGGCGCGATCTCGACGAGGCCGAGCTACGCGAGCGCTGCCGGCAGGCCTACGCGACTCACTATCGCGCGGGGAGCGAGACGCCGGCCGGCTCGTGAACCCTTCGACGGCACGACGGTGTATCAGTTCCTTCGTATTGATGGCCGTCATGACGGCGAGTAGTATGAGCGCATGGCGCGAGCGAGACGGATCACCGCCAACCTTCCCGAGGATCTTCTCCGAGACGCCATGCGCGTAACCGGCGAGGGGATCACCGAGACGATCATCAGTGGCCTGAGCCTGATCCGCCGGACGCGTGCCTACGACCGGGCGATGCGCCTCCGGGGCAAGGTCCGGCTCACCATCGACCTCGACGAGTCACGTGAGCGGCGTCGTCGCTGACACCTCCGCCTGGATCGACTTCTTCGCCGGGCGCCCGGCCCACGCGCTGGAGGACGCCCTGGCCCAGGGCCTGGTCGTGCTGCCGCCACTCGTCGTCGCGGAGCTGGTCAGCGGCGCGCACCGTGCGCGTGATCGCGCCGCCATCGCGCGGCTCGTCGACGACCTTCCGCTGCATGAAACGTCTCTCGCGCACTGGATTCGCGTCGGTGAGCTTCGCCGACGCCTGCGCGAGCGGGGCATCTCCGTCTCGACCCCCGACGCCCATGTGGCTCAGTGCGCCCTCGATCGTGATGCCGTACTCCTGTCAACCGATGCGGTGTTCACGCGCATCGCGCGGTCAGCCGGGCTGCGACTCGCGTCAGGCTGAACTTACTCCGCGCGCGGACGGTCAGCCGCCGACGGCGGCGCGGATGCTGCGGACGTGCTCGTCGACGTGGTTGATCAAGATGCCGGTGACGATCTGCTCGACGGTCATCGCCGGCATCCCCGACAGCACGGTGCCGCTGCGAGCGAGGTCGGCGTCGCTGAGGCCGCGCACCACCGCGGCCGCCGCCGCGGCGTTCTTCTTGTGAAGGGCCACGGTCTCGGCCTTGGTGGTGTTCGCGAACTCCTGCGCGTGCTTGGCGTTCATGTCGTGGAGCTGGTCCATGGTGAACTTGGGCATCGACTGGCCCGAGGCGACGCTCTTGATGATTCCGGAGATGCCCTCGTGGCCGCCCGCGACGTGATGCGCGACGACGCCCACCGTCCACTGCTCCCCGGAGGTCTTCTTCTTCCAGTCGGCATCGCTGAGCTTCTCGAGCACCCCGGTCGCTTCCTGGACTTTCGCCTCGAACTGCTTGGCCAGCGCTTCGCCCTTGGCTCCCATCGATTTCTCCAGCTCCGAACGAATTGAGCTTCCATCATAGCCCGCGAACAGCCCGGTTACAGCCTTTGAGCCCCCTCGAGCTTGCCGAGCTGGCGGTCGAACGTGCCGACGGGGAGATGGCCTGCCTTGCGTGCAACCTCGAGGACGAGACAGTCGGAGAAACTGATCCGAGGGTTTCCGCGGTAGCGTTCGAGGGCCGCCGCGACAACATCGGCGTCCTGGATCGTCAAGTGCTGATGGTTGAGAAGCATCTCGATGGCCGTCGCGATGGCACTCGGGCCGAGATCATAGACGGCGCTGAGCACCCAGGTCGTCTCCGCAAGCACGAGGTGGCCGACCCAAGCCCCGGGAGCCACGAACAGCTCCGCCGCGGCGGCCTGCCTGGCGTCGTCGCGCGTGATCAGCCGGATGAGAACATTGGTGTCAACGGCGCGCATGCCGCTTCCGCGCGTACCGACGGATACCTTCCTTGATCTGCTCCATGCTCCGCGGCCTCGGCGCGCGCTTGGGGAAGAGCGCCCGGTGTACTTCCTCGGAGGTGTAGCGCCCGGCGCGACGGACGACGACGGCGCCATCGCGGTCGTCCCATTCGAGCACGGCTCCCGGGCCCACCCCGAGGCGTCGGCGGACGACGGCGGGGACCGACACCTGCCCCTGTGCGGTCAGCTTCGAGTGGGCGATCGGGGCCATGTCATTCAATTACCACGGTAATGCAACTGGTTCAAGGGCGCCGCGTCAGAAGCTCGGTGATCTCGGCCATGTCGGTCACTTTCTCGAGGTCGCCGACCGCGTCGATGATGGCCGTCGCCCGCGCCGCGTCGATGACCGACGTCGTGTAGCGCCTGAACTTCTCACTCGCCTCGGCCCAGGTGAACGGGTTGGGCGGCGAGCCCTTGTAGGGCCGCGTGCGAAGCGTGTGGCGCTGTCCCGCGCACTCGATGATGACCTCGGCCGGCCACACGCCTGGGGTATCGTGGACGGTCTCCGCCAGGGGCTCGAGCTCGATCCGTCGAGCCAGGTCCCGCACGATCGGGTCCGCCACGGCCGCGTCGTCATAGACGAGCGGGTTGGACATGTCGCGGGTCACGGCCACCGCGGTGGTGAACGGCAGGCTGTACTGACCGCCGAGGACGTCCTCGGGCGCGCGCGCGGTGTGCCGCACCTCCATGATGCGCGGGGCGCCGCGGATCAGGAGGCGCGTGATCGTCGTGGGATCGAGCGGATGCTCGCGCTTGAAGGTCTGGATCGCCTCGACCACGCCTTGATGCGTGACATGGGTCGCATACGACTTCAGCCACGGCGGCTCGATCGCCCATGTCACGCCCAGTCCCTCCAGCAGCCGTTCCATCCGGGGAGGCGTCGAGAACGCGTTGAAGTAGCCGGAGCGTCCTTCGAGGACCGTCGCCGGTCCGCGCACGCCGTGCCGCGCGAGCAGGGCGCTCTCGAGCCCCAACTGGCTGGCGCGGCCGAGGTGCAGCCGCTTCGTGTCGCCGCCGCTCCACGCGAACTCGAGGAGGCCGGCGCTGGAGGAGCCCGCGATGCCCAGCGCGCTGGTGAGCCGCTCCCCGTCGAGGCCGTACAGCTTGCCGACGGCGGCGGCGGCGCCGAACGGCCCCTGCGTGCCCGGGTTGTGGAAGCCGCGCACCGTCTCGAGCCCCACGGCCGTCCGCGCGAGCCGTGCGGACACCTCGAAGCCCACGGCCAGCGCGGCGAGGAACGCGGCGCCGGCGAGCCGCTCCCGCTGGCTCACGGCCAGCGCCGCCGGCAGCACGGTGCCGCTCGCGTGCGATCCGGTCAGCGGCTCGCACTCGAAGGCGCCGATGAGGACCCCGTTCGCGAGCGCGGCGCGGGAGACGTCCGTTCGCCAGTCCTGGTGGATGACCGAGGCCTCGGGCGTGCCACCGAGGGCGCGCACCACCGCCACGATGCGCTGGGCCCACGGCTGGACGGCCCCCACGAAGCCGGCGCCGAGCGCGTCGAGCACGGCGATCTTGCAGCTGTCGACCAGCGCGCGCGGCAGATCGGTGAACCGGGTCTCGACCACGAACCTGGCCAGCGTGCGCGTCTCGTTCATGATCCCTCCCCTGCTCCGTCCGGAAGATCTCATACCCGTTCGAGTTGCGCAGGATCGACGGCTGGTGGAAGATCGCCGGCGTGATGGGCCAGCACACCGGGATGGCCTGACGATCGTCCGCGCTGCGCTCACAATCGCCCTCGCCCTGGGCCTCCTGGCCGGGCCACCCGCTGCCGGGGCACAGCAGGCCGGGAAAGTGTGGCGGATCGGCCTGCTGGATTACGGCTCGCCTGACCCCGCCCGGCTCGCCTGGTGGAAGACCTTTCGGGACCGCTTACGCGAGCTGGGGTACGTCGAAGGGCAGAATGTCGTCTTTCAACCGCGATGGGGAAACGGACAGGTGAGCCGACTCCAGGGCCTGGCCACCGAGCTCGTTGCCGCCAAGGTCGACATCTTCGTGACCGCGGGCAACCCCGCGTCGCTCGCGGCCAAGCAGGTCACCGGCAGATTTCCATCGTGACCGCGACGGGTCCTGACCCGATCGAGCTCGGGCTCGCGGCAAGCCTGGCGCGGCCGGGTGGAAATGTCACGGGTATGACGTCGATATCCAGCGAGCTGTCCGCGAAGCGGCTGGGACTGTTCAAGGAGCTGATCCCACAGGTGTCCCGAATGACTGCCCTTTGGGATCGTGCGGCTCGCGGCTCGGCGCTCAGTCTACGGGACACGGAGGTTGCGGCCCGATCGCTGGGCATCGCGCTACAAAGTATCGCCGTAAGCTCCGATCCCAGCGCCTACGAGGCCGCATTCGTGGCCATGAAGCGCGACGGCGCCGGGGCAGTCATCGTGGTACAGAGCTCGGCTCTTTTTTGCCGGATACCACCGGATCGCCGATCTCGCCCTCACACACCGCCTGCCCAGTAGCGGGGGATCGAGGGAGTATGCCGAGGCCGGTGGACTCATGAGTTATGGCGCGGACTTCCCGGATCTGTTCCGGCGCACGGCCGTCTTTCGTGGACAAGATCCTCAAGGGCGCCAAGCCCGCCGATCTGCCCATCGAGCAGCCCACCAAGTTCGCGCTCGTGATCAATCTCAAAACCGCGAAGGCCCTCGGCCTCACGATCCCTCAATCGATGCTGATCCGCGCGGACGAGATCCTCCAGTGATGTGATCTCAGCGCTTTCGCGGGACGGTGTGGCGTCCCACGAAGACGGCGACCTCGGCCTTGGTGACCCGCCCTTCGGCCACGCCGAGCACGAGATCCGTGAGGGCGGCGTCGGGCGCCTCCAGGCGCCGGCCGTTCAAGCCCAGGAAGGCCAGCATCGCCACGAGACCCGTGCGCTTGTTGCCGTCGACGAACGGGTGATTCTTCACCAGATGAAAGAGATAGGCGGCCGCTTGCTCCGCCACGCTCGGGTGCAGGAGCTCGCCGTCGAAGGCTGCCGCTGGCATCGCCAGCGCCGACTCGAGGAGGCCCACGTCGCGGACCAGCGTCGAGCCCCCATAGCGCGCGACCTGGTCGGCGTGGAGGGACAGCACCTCATCGAGGGTGAGGAACTCGACGCGCACTACTCCGCGAGCCGCCGGAAGACGCCGCTGTACCGGCTGTGAGCCTCGGCCACGATCCGCTTGAGCTTGGCGGTCCGCCGCCGATCACGCACCGGGGACACGACGATCACCTGACCGTTCGTCGAGACGTCGAGGGGGGTGTCGGCGTCAATTCCCACGCGATCGAGAAGGCGCTTGTCGAGGACGAGAGCCAGACTGTTTCCCGTCCGGGTAAGCTTCTTTCGCATGTTCGGGCCTCCGTACGGACATAATCTCACATCGGTCCGTACCGTCGCCAGGTCGCTGTCTACGGAAGCGTCGACGCCAAAGCCGGCTTCGTCGGTCTCCTCGACACGGTTTGAACGTCCATTCCGCGCACGTCGTGCTCAATGGTCCTGGATTCACGAGCGGAATCTTCCAATCCGCGAACGTCCGGTACTTCGACACACCCCAAGGCTTGGGGCAGATCACGAACGTGATCGCTGGGCCGGCCACGGTCGTCTCCTGTCCGCCGCTCACTTGATTCGGATGGGGGCCTCGAAAGGGGCCCCCGGGCCCTCGATCCGCGTCACTTCCCCTTGAGCTTCACGTCCTCGTACGGGCCGGAGAAGGGAAAGCCGGTGATGAGCCCGAGGCCCGATTCCTCCACCCGCGGCCCGAACCCGCCCATGGCCGCGAGCTGCATGATCGGCGCGAACATCGCCTTGTCGTGGATCAGCTGCTGGATGCGATGGAGCGTCGCCTCGCGGCGCTTGCGGTCGAGCTCGGCGCCCTGCTCGCGGAAGAGCCCATCGATGTCGGGGTAGCTTCCGTACACGTAGGCGCCGCCGCCGACCACGAAGGCCTCGAGCCGGGTCGGCGCGCTCCCGAACGCCGCGCTCGCGCTCAGGACGAGATTTCTGAACTTCTTGTCGACCTGGCCCTTGTTGTACGACGCCCGCTCGAGCGGCCGGAGCTTCGTGCGGAGGCCGGCGGCCTGGAGATCGTTGACGATGGGTTCCGCGATGCCGGCGTGGACGGCGTCACAGGTGAAGTCGCCCGCGTCGAACCCGTTGGGATATCCCGCTTCCGTCAGCAGCTGCTTGGCCCGGGCGAGATCGTGCGGGATGACGGGCGGCTGCCAGAAGAACTCGAAGTGCGACGGGATGAAGCTGTTCGTGAGTCGCGAGAACCCGAGCGTCTCGGCCTGGTTGATCGCCTGCCGGTCGATGGCGTAGTTGGCGGCGAGCCGGACCCGGCGGTCGTGCCAGGGTGATTTCGGCTCCCATTGCTCGACGAAGTAGACCCAGTAGGTGTTGTTGGCGGTCGCGGGCTTGAGCGTGAGGCCGGGCGTTCGCCGGAGCTCCTCGCCCAGGGAGGCCGTCATCCAGTACGTGACGTCGATCTCGCCGCGCTTGAGCGCGGCGAAACGCGTGGACGCGTCCGGAATCACCCTGAAGACCAGGCGCTTCACCTGGGGCGGCTTCCGCCAGTAATGGTCGACGGCCTCCAGCACGAGTTCCACGCCCGGGGTGAACGAGACGAATCGGTACGGGCCGGCGCCGATCGGATGCTTCTTGAAGCCTTCGTCGCCGACCTTCTCGACGTACTTCCTGGGCACGATCCACCCGGCGCCGGTGGCGCTCGAGTAGAACGTGAGGAAGTCGGGCCACGGCTGCCTCAGGCGGAAGCGGACCCGCGCCGGGTCCGGAGTCTCGACCGCCGCCACCCGCTCCTTGAAGGTCTTGCTCGCGGCGCCCCGGTAGCGATCGAACGAGAACCTGACGTCGTCGGCCGTCACCGGGTCGCCGTTGTGGAAGCGGACGCCCTTGCGCAGGACGAACTCGTAGGCGAGCCCGTCGGGCGAGACCGTCCAGGACTCGGCCAGGCTGGGCGACAACGGATTGCCCGGCAGCGGCTTCACCATCGCGTCGTGCAGCGCGTAGAGCACCATGAACGGTGTCACGATCCCCGTGGTCTCCGCCGGATCGAACCACGTGGGGGCGAGCGAGATGTGAAGGCCCCAGACCATCTGCCCTTCCGGCGCCGCGACGGCCGGAGCGATGCCGCCGGCCAGGATGATGAGCATCAACACCGCCGTGCCGATACCGCGGACTCGTCTCATGATGAAGGCCTCCCGGCTCATGCTTCGTACTCCTGAGTGACGTCGATCTCGGCCTCCCCGTCCCCATCGATGGTGATCGTGATGAGGTTGGGGCGGCAGCACACCGTGCAGTCCTCGGTGAACGTCTGCCGGCGTCCGCCGCTCGGATCCACGAACACCTCGTTCTTCTCGCCGCAGAAAGCGCAGCTGTACGACACCGCATCAGTCTACGACGAACATGCTTCGCCCACCCTGCCCCGCAACGACGGGCATCGACGCGGATACGCGTTGCCTGCTCCTGCATCTGGTGTGTAAGATCGCTCGAGTAACTACACACCGAGGAGACGGAGATGGCGGCAGCCCGGGCGGAGCGATTCGAGCGGAAGAACGTGATCGTCGATGGGGGCAAAGTCAGACGCCTTCGGCGAACGCTTGGGGCTTCCTCGGAGTCTGCGGCGATCAGGATCGCCGTGGAGCGCACGCTGGCCCTCGAGGAGGCCGTGGCGGCGCTGGAGCGGCTGAGACGACGCGGCAGGTGGGGGAAGCGGCTTGCCTCGTGAGCCAAACATCTGGGTTGTGGACACGTCCATCCTCGTCGGCTACCTCCGCGCCGGGCGCTATGGCGAGTTCCTGCGACGGGAGATCGCGCGAGGCGGCGTGTTTCTGCCGGGCGTGGTGCTGTACGAGTTGGCGGCGGGGGCCACGACCAGAGACGATCGGGCGGACGTCGAAACGCTGCGCCGCGCGCTTGGACGGAGGATCGTGGGGACGGCCTCCGACGACTGGCTCCTGGCGGGACGGTGCCTCGCACGATACGCAGAACGTTGGGGAAAAATCTGGCCGCGCGACCACGTCGCCGATGCACTGGTCGCGGTGGCCGCCGCCAGGCTCGGGGCAACGGTCGCGTCGGAGGACGTACGCGGCATGACACGCTGGGCCTGGGCGCTACGGCGGCTTGGCATGGCGATACGCGTGGAGGCGCTCACACCGTGAGGCTGTCTTTCATGACGTGGAGCATGTCCGCGTGGGCGGATGCGATCCGCGAGGTGACGGCGTTCTTCGGCCGGCACGTGAAATAACGCCCGCGCTGGCGAGCGCCGCCGCCCTCAGGACCGAGCGGTCGTCAGCAGACGCTCGTGGAGCGCGCTGAGGATCTCGGCGACGCCGGCCTGCGCCCACACGTCGAAGAACGGGGACTCGAGCATGGTGCCGATGTCGCGGCCCCCGCGCACCTTCGCCTGATCCTCCGACTCGCCAGCGCGGGGCGCGCGCAGATGACCGATCACACGTGCCTTGTGGTAGATGGCGGGAAACTCGATGTAGCGGTACAGCTCGACGAAGTCCTTCGTGAAGAAGGCGGCGACGGGGACGGTGGCGAACTTCTCGCCGTTCTTCTCGTTGGCGTAGGCGTTGACGAGGTCGGCGTTGCCGCCGGCGGCGGGATCGGGCAGGCCCTTCATGTGCATCGTGTCGCCATCACGCGCGAAGATGCGGAGCTCGAGCCCGCCCGCGTCGGCCAGGCGCGCGAGGTATGGCACGTCGCGGCGACAGTCGGACGACCAGTCCTCGGAGATCACCAGCACCTTCGCGGGCCCGCCGGGTTGCGCGGCCAGCCACTTGATCGCCGCGGTCTGCGCGTCGTCGAGGCGCGCCTTCGCGTGGCGCTCGCGGAAGAACGCGCTCCAGTCCACGCGCGGGCGCACGGCGCTGAACCGTCGGATGTCGAACCCCTCGCGGCTCAGGTTCTGCGGTGAGCCGATGAACTTGACGTACTCGTCGAACGTCATGCCCTTGGCGAAGCGTTCAGGTGTCATGCGCACACCTTACAGCAGGATAAGGCGTTGCGGGCGCTCGACGGCATCGACGATGCAGCCGCAGGGCCAGGCGATGGTCGCGGGTCGGGAGGCCACCGACCGTCGAGCAAGGAGGTCGACATGTCACACCTCACTCGAGCCCTCGCGGCCCTCGCGATGGTGATTCCGCTCGCCGTGGGCTGCTCGCGCACCATACGCGAGCCGCGAATCAGCGAGGCCCCGTCGCCGGCACCGCCGGCCGTTCCCGCCCCGGGCGCCCTCATCGGGCCCCCGACGGGCTGGCGCACGCTGACCGAGGGCCAGGCGCCGGTTCCCGTTCCCGGTCAGCCGCCCGTCACGGTGAGCGGCGTCGTCGCGGGCTTCGACGCGGCGACGGGTATCCTCACCTTCGCGGACGGGCGCATGGTGAAGCTCACGAGCCAGAGCCAGATCATCCAGATGGACGGGATCGCGCTACGGCCGGGCGTGCGTGTCGTCGTTCAGAATACGCTGCCGGTCGGAATGCCGGTCGAGCCGACGAGGCGGTAGGCCGGCGTCACGGCCGCGGCCGGGGCAGCACCCGCTCCAGGTAGGCCAGCGCGTCGGGGCTGTTCCAATCGCGCGACCCGATCGTCTGCCACAGGAGCTTTCCGTCCGCATCGATGAGGAAGCTCACCGGCAGGCCGCGCACCCTGAGCGCTCCGCTCGCCGAGCCGTCGAGATCGAGCGCGATCGGGAAGCTCAGGTTCACGGTCTGCACGAAGCGACGGACGTCCGGCGCGGACTCCTTGAAGTTCACCGCGAGCACGAGGAATCCGCGCTCGCGATACGCGCGGTAGAGCGCGTCCAGCATCGGCATCTCCGCCCGGCACGGCACGCACCAGGTCGCCCAGAAAGTCAGGAGCACGAGCTTGCCGCGGAGCTCTGTCGAGCAGGCAGAATAGTAATAGGAATCGATCGCGCGGCCCCGGAGTCGATTGGTGTTCGCTGTGATCCGCGCTAGACTCGATCTCCGTCATGAGCACACACATCGAGGCGGATGCGACCTGGGACGCCGGCGAGCTCGGCTGCGGCGAGCTCGTCCTCGAGCTGAGGTCGCGACTGGCCCGCATGCAGGCGGGGCAGGTCATGAAGCTCGTCGCGCTCGACCGCGGCGCGCCCGCCGATCTGCCCGCGTGGTGTCGGATGACCGGCCACACGCTGGTGTCGAGCGCGCATCCCGTGTACCTGATCCGACGAAGGGAGAGCTAGCCCCATGGCCAACAAGTTCTGCGTCAGCCTCACGCACGCCAAGGACAACGCCGACAAGGCGACGGTCGCGTTCGTCGTCGCCAACGCCGCGCTCGGCTCGGGCAAGGAGACGCTGGTGTTCCTGAGCGTCGAGGCCGTCCGTCTCTCGCAGAAGGGCTTTGCCGACGACATCCGCGAGGAAGGGTTCGCGCCGCTGCGCGAGCTGATGGACAACTTCGCCAAGGGTGGCGGCACCATGTACGTGTGCTCGCCCTGCTTCAAGAAGCGGAAGCTCGACGAGAACAACCTCGTGGCGGGCGCGGCGATCGTCGGCGGGGCCAAGCTCGTGGAGTTCCTCTCCGACGGGAGCCCCTGCGTCAGCTACTGATCCCGGCCACTCCCGCATGAACGTCGTCGATCGGCACCCCTTCGAGGCCGACGTCAGCTTCGACGGGGGCGATCTGGACTGCGGCAACGGCCTGCTCCTGCTGATCCGCCAGCACCTGGATCCGCTGGAGCGCGGCCAGCTCCTCGAGTTCAGATCGACGGAGATCTCCGTCGACGAGGACTTCCCCGCGTGGTGCCGGATGACGGGCAACGAGCTCGTCTCGTTCGTCAAGCGCGGCCGGGAGCGCAGCTTCCTCGTCTGCAAGGGGGCGCTGGCCGCGCGACGCGCGGCGGCGGCGCGGGCTCGGCCCGCCGCCCCGATCACGCGGCCGGTGGTGCCCGTGACGATCCCGTCCCGGTTGCCGGCGCCCGCGCCGGTGCCCCCGATCGCTCCCCTCGCGGTCATGGGCATCGGCAGCTGGCCGCGGTCCCGCTGGATGCTCCAGGCGATCCACGACCACGTCGAGGGTCGGCTCGGCGAGGACGACTTCGAGGCCACGGCGCAGGACGCGGTCCGGCTCGCCGTCGACGCCCAGCTCCGTAGCGGCGTCGACGTGGTGACCGACGGCGAGCAGCGCCGCGACAACTACGCGAGCTTCGTGGGCGGCCGGCTCGACAACTGTCAGCTCATTCCCCTGACGGACCTGCTGCCGCTCGTCGAGCACCCCGAGGAGTTCGAGCGGGAGATGCGCTCGCTCGACGTGCCGGCCTCCGAGGTGCGACACCCGGCGGTGTTCGGAGCGCTCGGTCGCAGCCGTCCCCTCGCCGTCCACGAGCTCGACTTCGCCAGGACGCTCGGCGATCGGCCGATCAAGGTGGCCCTGCCCGGCCCCTACCTGCTCACGCGGATCATGTGGATGGAGTGCATCTCCGACCGCGCCTATCGCTCGCGCGAGCACCTGGCCGAGGACATCGTGCGGGTCCTCCGTGAGGAGCTCCACTTCCTGCTCGCCGGCGGGGCCGCCCTGGTCCAGCTCGACGAGCCGGTGCTGGCCGAGGTCGTGTTCACGGGCGCCAAGAACACGCGCAGCTTCATGTGCGGGGCGCTCAGCGAGAAAGGCGAGGCGCGGGACGAGCTCGCGTTCGCGCGAACGCTCATCAACCGCGTGGTCGCGGGGTTGCCGCGGTCGCGCCTGGGCCTTCACATCTGCCGTGGCAACTGGACCCGGGACGAGCGCGCGGCGCTCGCCGGCGACTACCGGCCCCTGCTGTCGACGCTCCAGAGCCTCGACGTCGGGACGTTCTTCCTGGAGCTCTGTACCTCGCGGGCGGGCGAGATGGATGTGCTGCGCGATCTGCCCGCCCAGTGCCGGCTGGGCGTCGGCGTGGTCAATCAGAAGGACGATCGCGTGGAGACCGTGGAGGAAGTCGTCGGGCGGGCCCGGCGCGCGATCGAGCTCTTCGGGGCGGAGCGCGTGCTGCTCACGCCGGACTGCGGCTTCGCCACCTTCGCCGACAACCCGATCGCCTCCGCGCGCATCGCCGAGGCAAAGCTCCGGGTCATCGCCCAGGCCGCGGAGACACTGCGCCGGGGCTGAGCGCGCCCGCCCGTCCGGCTACGCGATGAACCGCCGGCCGGCCTCGGTGAGCGTCGCGATCCTCGTCGACTCGTCGTAGCCGACCAGCCCCTCGGCCACGAAGCTCTCCATCATCTTCGAGAAGCCCTGGTGGGCGATCAGGAACTTCCCCGAGCTGTGCTCGTGCATGTCGCCGAGCGTGGCCGCGGTGCCTGGCTGCTGCGCGAGCCACGCGAGCACGCCCTTGCGCGCCTTGTCGAAGTACGCCTTCTGCCGATCCTCGGACACGGGCTCTGCCATGTTGCACGCGCTCCTCTGAGAGTTTGACGTCCGGGTGTGACCTTCATCGTATCCTGGTTGGCGCGATGACGGGCTGGTCGGTGTACGTCCTCGAGTGCGGCGACGGCTCGTACTACACGGGCGTCACGAACGATCTGACGCGCCGGCTCGATCAGCATCGCGCCGGGAAGGCGAGCAAGTACACCCGGAGTCGCCTGCCCGTGCGGCTCGCGTGCGCGCTCGGCGCCTGGCCGACGCGCGGCCCGGCGCTCCAGCTCGAGGCGCGGATCAAGGCGATGACGCGCCGCCAGAAGCAGCGGCTGCTGCGTCAGGCGCCGTAGAGGATGGCGGGGATCAGACGCCGCTGAACCGGATCGCCCGTCCTCTCACGGGTGCATGTTCAGGACCTTCACGGCGACGTTGGCGGCCGTCGCGCTCCCGTTGTAGACGAACACCGTCGCATTGGTGTTGCTGCCCGCGAAGTAGTTCACCGGCGTGCAGGCCCAGACGTACGGCGGACCCCCCTCTCCTTGTCGACGGTGAAGTAGGCGCAGTCTAGGCGCTGCCCCATCGCACGACGCCTGGCCGTCACGAAAGCTCCGTCCGGACGAGGCGGGCGCCGGCGCTGAGGGCGCAGAGCTTGCCGAAGGCGACGTCGCGCGGGAGATACTTCATGCCGCAGTCCGGCGCGGCGATGAGACGCTCCGGTGGCACACGCTCGAGCCCGGCGCGAAGGCGCGCGGCCACCCGATCCGGCGTCTCGACGGCGGGATCACCGAGGTCGATCACGCCAAGGATGATGGTCTTGCCGGCGAGGTCGGCGAGAACCCCCAGGTCGAGCTTCGGCTGCGCCGCCTCGATCGAGATCTGCGCGGCGATGGTCTCGGCGAGCTGCGGCAGGAAGGCGTAGCCGGTCGGCTTCCGATGCTTGACCACCGCCGCGTAGCCGAAGCACAGGTGCAGCACCGTCGGCACGGTGATCCCGGCGAGCGCGCGGTTGATCGCGGGCACGGCGTAGCGCCGGGCGGCGTCGGGATCGTTCCGGAGCCAGGGCTCGTCGAGCTGGATGACGTCGGCCCCCGCCGCCTGGAGCTCGCGCGCCTCGGCGTTGACGGCGGCGGCGAAGTCCATGGCCATCTCGACCTCGTCGCGGTAGAACTCGTTCCTGGCCTGCTGGGCCATCGTGAACGGACCGGGCAGCGTGATCTTGGCCAGGCGCTCGGTGTGGCGCCGGAGAAACTCCATGTCGCGCACCTCGACCGCGCGCGTGCGCTGGATGCGGCCGACGACGCGCGGCACGACGGTCTCCTGTCCGACGCGGTTCGTGATCACGCCCGGATGCTCCACATCTACACCGTCGAGCGCGGTGGCGAACCGGTTGGAGTAGCTCTCGCGGCGGATCTCGCCGTCCGTGATGACGTCGATCCCGGCGCGCTCCATGTCGCGAATGGCGACGATCGTCGCGTCGTCCTGCGCCGACTCCAGATATGGCTCCGGCACCCGCCACATCGCGCGCAGCCGGACGCGCGGCACGCCCTTCGACAGGAGCGCGCGATCGATCAGCCAGTCGGGCTGAGGATAGCTGCCCACGACGGTGGTCGCGAGTCTTGGCCAGGCCATGGTCTTGCTCTCCTCGTCGTCAGGACTCACGGTACGCCGCCACCCGGCGCTCCAGCCGACGGAGCAGCACTTCGTGCAGCCCGGTCATCGCCAGCACCAGCACGATGCCGGCATAGACGCCGGGGCTGTTCAGCAACGTTCGCTGCCGCGTGATCAGGAAGCCGAGGCCCTCGGCGGCGCCCAGCATCTCGGCCACGATCACGCCGATGATGACGAGCGCGCCGCCGAGCCGCAGCGCCGCCACGATGGACGGCAGGCTCGCCGGCAGCGCGATGTAGAGGATCTGCTGGCCACGCGTCGCCCCGAGCGCTCGGGCTGTCTCGCCGAGGGCCGGGCTCAGCGCGGCGACGCCGGCGACCGCCGTCAGCATCGTCGGGATGAAGGCGTACAGCGCGGCGAAGGCGATCTTCGATTCGGGCCCGAGACCGAACCACACCATCATCACCGGGTAGAGCACCACGAGCGGCACCGCGTACGCGCTCCGGATCACGGGCAGCAGCATGCGCCGCGCGCCGGGTGAGGCCGCGATGAGCTGGCCGGCGACGATGCCGCCGCCGCACGCGATCGCATAGGCGGCGAGGATCTCGCCCAAGGTCGTGGGCAGGCTGCCGAGATACTCGCGATGGTGCCGGACGAGCGCATCGAGCGCCTCGCTGAGCGGCGGCACGAACAGCCGCGGGATCACGCCGGCGCGCGGCAGCACTTCCCAGGCGACCAGGATCGCCAGATAGAGTGCCGCCCGACCGAGCTGGATCGAGCGCTCGGGCGCGGTCATCGTCGCTCCGCGCTCCGGATGTGCTCCCAGATCCTGTTCTTCAGCACGCCGAAGCGCTCGCTCGAGGTCATGGCGAAGCTGCGCGGGCGCGGCAGGTCGACGGCCACGTCGTCGACGACCCGGCCGGGCCTGGCGCTCAGCACTACGACGCGGTCGGCGAGATAGACGGCCTCGTGCAGGCTGTGCGTCACGAAGAGCACGGTCTTGCGCGTCTCCGACCAGATGCGCAGGAGCTCGTCGCCCAGCACCATGCGCGTCTGCTCGTCGAGCGAGGCGAACGGCTCGTCCATGAGCAGGACGACAGGGTTCTGCACGAGGCCGCGGGCGATCGCCACGCGCTGCTTCATGCCGCCCGAGAGCTGATGCGGCAGCCGATCCTCGAAGCCGGCCAGACCGGTCAGGTCGAGCATGCGGGCGGCCGCCTCGAGGCGCTCCGGCTTCGGCACGTGGCGCAGCTTCAACGGGAAGGCGACGTTGTCGACGGCGGAGAGCCACGGCAACAGATTCGCCTCCTGAAAGATCATGCCGACCTTGCGCGGCATCGGCGCCGTGATGGGCTCGCCATCGCACAGCACGACGCCGCTCGAGGGCCGGCGCAGCCCGGCGACTAGCGAGAGCAACGTGGACTTGCCGCAGCCACTCGGGCCCACGACGGAGACGAACTGGCCGTCCGGCACGTCGAGGTCGATGCTCTCGAGCGCGGCCACGCTGGCGCCGTCGACGACGAAATGCTGGGAGACCTTCCGCACGGCGACCAGCGCGCGCGTCACGAGGTCCGCCTCCAGGAGCCGAGCCGGCTCTCCACGATGCGCAGTGCCTCGTTGACGGCCACGGCGGCGGCGGCGACGATCACGAGCGCGGCGTAGAGCTGGGGCATTTGGACGTTCTCGCCCCACGCGGCGATGCGGTAGCCGATGCCGTCACGCGCGCCGTAGATCTCGCACAGGAGCACGGCGGTGATGTTGAAGACCATGCCCAGGCGGGCGGACTCGAGCAGGATCGGCGCCATCGACGGCAGGTAGATCTCGCGGACGATCTGCCACCGGCTGGCGCCGTACACGCGGCTGACCGTGACCAGCTCGCGCGGCACCGACTGGACCGCCGCGATGCCGCCCATGACGACCACGAACAGCGTGGTGAACACGCCGAAGGCGATCTTCTGCGGGATGCTCACGCCGAAGACCAGGATGAACACCGGCAGGAAGATCGACTTCGGCACCCCGAACAGGAAATTGATGAGCGGCCGGAACAGCGCGCCGAGCACGCGCATCTCGGCGAGCGTGAAGCCGATGAAAAGGCCGACGGGCACGGCGATCAGGAAGGCGGCGATCACCTCCCAGGCCGTCACCCCGAGGCTGGCCAGCACCTCCGGGCGCTGCATCAGCCGGCCGAGCCACGCGAGCACGACGCTCGGCGCCGGCGTGAGGCTCGCGTCGAGCCAGCCGAGACGGACGAGCGCCTCCCAGACCAGGAAGAAGCCGAGGACGCCGGCGGCGACGATCAGCCGCTCGTGGCGGCGCATCGGCCCCTTACGGCTTGGTCGGCTTGATCGGCATGTTCTCGAAGACATCGCGGGCCGGCGCCATGTCCTTGACGCCGCTCGCCGCGGCAAGCTCGAGCGCCTTCTCGACCGACGCGAGCTTGGTCTGCCCGTCGCGCGAGAGCCTGAGGAAGGTCTTCTCGAACTCCATCTTCGCGATCTCGGGCGACAGCTCGTTGTTGGTGGCGATCGTCTTGATCGCGTAGTCGGAGTTGGTGCGCATGTACTCGAGGGCGCCGTAGAGCGCGTTCAGACCCTTCTGGATGAAGGCGCGCCGCTCGGTGAGAGCCTTGTCCGTCGCGGTCCAGCCGCCGATCAGGTTCGGGGGCATGGCCGTGGCGAAATCGATGAGGGCGCGCACTTTGCCCTCGGACATCACCTGGTAGCTCAGCGGCGAGTAGATCACCGCCGCCGCGAGATTGCCGTTCAGGAGGTTCGGCACGAGCCCGCCGCCGCCGACGGCGATGCGCGAGAACGTGACCTTGTGCTCGGCCTGCGCCCACAGGGCCAGCGTGTCCGTCCCCGAACCGGCGGAGGTGATGCCGACCTTCTTGCCGTCGAGCTCCTTAGCCGCCTTGGTCGGCGCGTCGGTCTTCACGCCGAGGATCCAGCCCGACCACTCGTCGCCGTTGGCGCCGACGATCTTGGTCAGGACGCTGCGCTTGCGCGAGGTCGCGACGAGCGGCACGGCGACGGTGCCGAGATCGGCCGAGCCCGCGGCGATCGCCTCGAACGTCTCCGCGCCGCCGCGGTAGATGGTGATCTCGGGCCGGAGCCCTTCCTTCTCGAACAGTCCCTTGTCCTTCGCCACGGTGGCGAGGATCGTCGGGAAATACGTTTTGGTCGGACAGCCGATGCGGATGACCTCGTCGGCGGCGACGCCGGCGGCGAGGCCGAGCAGCGAGCCGAAGATCACCAACGCGTGCAGAGCCACGAACTTTACCCTCATGGCGCCCTCCCCCGACGGCTTTCGCCCGGCATCGTAGCACGGGGTCCGCAGCGCCCCGGTTCGGACGCTCTGCAGCGCGGAGGCTTGTCCCCCGCCGGCACTTGACAAGCCAGCGCGGAGCCAACAATCTCGAAGATCACCATGGCCATCACCGACCGCTACGGATTGCCGATCACGACGTCGTCGCCGATCGCCGCCCGGCATTTCGGGGACGGCATGGATCGGCTCCTGTCGTTCAGCGCGGGCGCCGACGAGAGCTTCGCGGCGGCCGTGCAGGCCGACGCGGGGCTCGCCGTGGCCCACGCGGGCGTCGCGCTGCTCGCCGTGGCCCAGGGCGACGCGGCCACGGCGCACGCCGCCGCCGAGCGGGCGCGGCGGACGGTCGGCGGGGCGACCCGGCGCGAGCAGCGGCACGTCGAGGCGCTGAGCGCCCTCATCGCCGGCGAGACGGCGCGGGGGCTCGCCCTGGTCGACGAGCACGTGGCGGAGTTCCCGCGCGACGCCCTGCTCGTCAACCAGACGAGCAGCGCCATCGGGTTCGCCGGCGGCAGTGAGCGCGAGGCGCAGCGCCTGGCCTTCCTCGAGCGCCTGGCTCCGGCGTACGGCGACGACTGGTGGTTCCAGTCGGCGCTGGCGTTCACCTATCACGAGGTCGACCGCTTCGCGGAGGCGCGGCGGCTATCGGAGCGCTCGCTCGAGCAGTATCCCGGCAACGCCAACGCGAGCCACAACATCGCCCACGTCTACTTCGAGGCCGCCGACAACGACGCGGGGGCGGCGTTCATGGAAGGCTGGCTCGCCGGCTACGATCCCCGCGCGTCGTTTCATTGCCACCTCGCCTGGCATCTGGCGATGTTCGAGCTGCACCGGGGCCGCTACGCGCGCGCCCGCGAGGTCTTCGAGCGGGACATCCTCGGCGCCGTGAACCCGCGATTGGCCATGATCGACGGCTCGGCGCTCCTGTGGAGGTTCCGGCTCGATGGCGAGCCCGACGAGCCCCAGGCCTGGCGCCGGCTCGCCGACCTCGCCGCACGGGTCTCCCGCCCCGGCTTCGTGTTCGGCGAGATGCACGCGGCGGTGGCGTACGCCGCCTGCGGCGACGAGACGGCGCTCGCGAAGCTGATCGACGGCCTCCGGGCGCTCGACGCGAAGGGGCATCCGATCGCCGGCGCCGTCGCGCTGCCGCTCGTGCTCGGCATCGCGGCATACGTGGCGGGTGACCACGCGGGCGCGCTCGCCCATCTCGAGCCCGTCGAGGGCGAGATCCATCGCATCGGGGGCAGCCACGCGCAGTGGGAGCTGTTCGAGGAAACGATGGTCGACTGCTCTCTGCGGCTCGAGCGCTACGACGACGCGATTCGCCTGGTGCGCCGGCGGCTCGAGCGCCGCGCCTCGCCGCGCGATCAGCGCTGGCTCGAACGGGCGAACCGCGCCTCGTAGGGCGGGGGCTCGTCCTCCGCCAAGCCCCCCCTACGAGGTCGCCGGTCCCGCGACGCGCCGCTGCCACATGCTGGCGCGCCAGCGGATCCCGATGAGCAGCGTGAAGACCAGACCGAGACCTGCGGCGACGGTGATCGTCAGCGGATAGCCGATGCGCTCGATGAGCACGCCGGAGGCCATGAGCCCCAGCGGCATGCCGTAGACCGCGAGCGTCCGGACCCCCATGACCCGTCCCCGGAACCCCGCGCCGGCGGCGGCGATCAGCGTGGCGGTCATCGAGATCATCGCCACGTTCTGGAGGAACCCGGCGACGAGGAGCGTGAGGATGCCCGGCCCCAGGCTGCGCACGTGGCCGAAGACGAGCAAGAGGCCGTACCAGATCGCGGTGCAGACGAGCGTGGAGCGCTCCGGGCGGCGTGATCCGCCCGTGAGCACGGTGGCGATCGACGCGACGAGCCCACCGAGGGAGAAGCTGGCGACGAGCCAGCCGAGGCCCGTGGCGTCGACACGGTAGACGCGGTCGGCAACGTAGGGCAGGAGCCCGCTGGACGCCGGGTAGGCCGTCAGGTTGATGAGGAACGCCAGCAGCATCAGCGCGAGCAGCTCCGGCGTCGTCGCCACGTGGACGAGACCGTCCTTGAGCTCGCGCCAGCGTGAGGAGCGAGGCGGGCCGAGGGAGACGTCGCCCGGAAAAGTCCCGCGAGGCGGCGCGGCCGGATCGGGCATCAGCGGCCGCCTCGAGATGCCGAAGGTCAGCGCGAGGCTCGCCGCGTAAAAGCTCGCGACGAAGGCGTAGGTGTACCCGATGCCGAGGACGGTCGACAGCCCCGCGCCGGCCAGGGCCCCGGCGACGCGCGCGGAATCCGTGCTGGCGCGCGACAGGCCGAGCGCGCCCATCAGATGCTGGCGCGGGATGGTCTCGCCGATGAGCGCGTTGCGCATCACGAGGTCGTTGGGGCGGACGACGCCGCCGATCGCGGCCACGACGAGCACCCACGCGGGGCTCAGGAGGCCGGACAGGCCCAGGAGCATCAGGAGCCCGGCGAGGACGACGTAGGTCGCCCGCATCGCACACAGCATGAAGCGGCCGCCGAGCCGGTCGCCCAGCACGCCGAACATGGGCGCCATGAGCGCGCCGAAGAACTGCACCGAGCCGAAGGCGGTCAGCCACAGCACCGAGCCCGTGTTCACCATCACGTACCAGCCGAGGATGATCGTCTCCATCTCGAAGGCCCACGACGTGAGGAGATCCGCTGACCACTGGAAGCGGAAGCTGCGAACCTGGAAGGCGGCGAGTGGGGTCAGACTTTGACTTCTATACATTTTGGCGGACGCGCGCCATGACCGCCGCGGTCTTAGCAAGATGTACAGAAGTCAAAGTCTGACCCCGTACGTCGCTGGACACGACGGGAAGTACGGTACAACATCTGCGGCATGCGAATCGTCTTTCCCGACGGCGCCGGGTGCGTGCAGGACCCGGCGGACCTCGAGCCGTTGCGCAAGCTCGGCCCGGTCGACTTCTACGACGGCGTGCCGGCGGACCGGGCGGAGCTGATCGAGCGCCTGCGTCCGGCGGAGGCCGTGATCCTCGACTACTCCGTGATGGACGCCGAGGTGCTGCGCGCCTGCGACCGTCTCCGCTTCATCAGCTTCCTCGGCATCGGCTACGGCACCTGCGTCGACGTGGCGGAGGCAACGCGCCGGGGCATCGCCGTCGCCTACACGCCGGACTACGGCGCCGTCTCGGTGGCCGAGCACGCGCTGGCCATGATCCTCGCCCTCACGCGGCACATCGGCCCCGCGTTCGTGAGCGTGCGGGAGGGACGCTGGGAGCCCGGTCGGTTCCAGGGCATGGAGCTTCACGGCAAGACGCTCGGCATCGTCGGGCTGGGTCCGATCGGGATGGAGATGGCCCGGCTGGGCGCGGGCCTCGGCATGCGCCTGCTCGGCTGGACGCGCCGCGCCTCGCCGGAGCGCGCGGGCCACGGCGTCACGCTCGTCACGCTCGAAGAGCTGTTCGCCGCCGCCGACGTTGTGACGCTGCACCTGGCCTACACGCCGGAGTCGCACGGCCTGGTCTCGCGGGCGTTGCTCGAGCGCATGAAGCCGGGCGCGTGGTTCGTGAACACCGCGCGCGCCAGGCTGGTCGACAACGACGCCCTGGCCGACCTGCTACGCAGCGGCCGCCTGCGGGGCGCGGCGCTCGACGTGCACGAGGCGGAGCCGCCGCCCGCGGACTACGTCTTCCGCACGCTCCCCAACGTGCTCCTGACGCCGCACATCGGCTACAACACGCGCGAGGCCGGCTCGAACATGCTGCGCATCGCCATCGCCACCGTGGAGGCCTTCGCCCACGGCGAGCGCCTGCACGTCGTCAACGGCGTGTGACGAGCGGCGCTACGCCTTCAACAGGCGCTCGATGAACGATCCACGGGACGCGGCGACCGCCCACCAGGCCTGGGACGAACGATGGTCGACCGCTGCCGGTCGCGCGGCATGGCTCGAGCCGCAAGAAGAGGTCATCTCCGTCATCAGCGCCCTGCTCGCAGGGAGGGGCGCGCGAGCGCTCGATCTCGGCTGCGGCGTTGGGCGCCACGCCCTCTGTCTCGCTGAGCACGGTCTCCGCGTGTCCGCCATCGACGCCAGCGGGAACAGCATCGAGTTCGCTCGCCGCGAAGCCGCACGCCGCGGCCGGCCACTCTCGCTCGTCGTCGGCGCGATGACCGACCGTCAGGTGGCTCCCAACACGTTCGTCCAGGACACCGATGACGGTGACAGGAGACACCCGCACTTCTACTGTGATTCCGTCGAGGTGGTGGAGCTGTTCACCGGATTCGAGCTGCGCTCGCTCGTCGAGCGAACGGAACGCCCGGACTCGTATCACTGGCACTTGGTCGCGACACGAGGCTCGACGTGAGCGCGCCTCGAACGGAGCTGTGACTGGCCTCCGGCCGCGGGCGGCGCTACAATCGGCCACCGAACTGCGAAGCAGATGGACCCAAGTAACGAGGAGGACGACGATGGCGACGATGACGATGACGATCGAGCCGGTGTCCCCGTTCAGTAGTCTCGACGTGCTCGTCGCCATGGACGAGGGCCTGTTCGCGGCGGAAGGACTGGACCTCCGGATGGCGTCGCGCGCCGCTCGTGATATCCGGTCCACGACGGAAGGGACCCTGACGAGCCCGGTCACGAATCAGGGGAGGCTCCAGGAACGCGGCGAAGCCACGATGTTCCAGGGGTGAGAGTGCGGCAATAACCGCCGGGTGGCGGAAAGCCTCGTGGGTGCGCTGCAGATCGGACGCCGGTCGATGATCGTCTGTGCGGCCCTCGTCGTTCCCCCGAGCTCTGATGTCTACGTCCCGCAGGAGCTCGCGCACAAGCCGGTGGGCCTGGATTACGGCAACGGGACCGCGTACGCCGGCCTCCAGATGCTGGAAGGCGCGGTCCCGCGCGAGGCCGTGACGACGCGGGCGGCCATCACCCATCCCGGCGAGCGATTCGCGGCGCTAATGCGAGGCGAGTTCGCGGCGACCGTGCTGCAGGAACCGTGGATCACGGTCGCGGAAAAAGCGGGATGTCGCCTGGTCTCGATAACGTTCTTTCACGGTACGTGGGTCGCGGGCCCTGACCTCGACCCCGAGCTCTATGCCGCGTTCCTCCGCGGCGTCACTCGGGCCGTCCGTCGCATCAACGCCGACAAGCGACGGTACGTGCCGTACTTCAAGGGAGGCTGGGCCGAAGGCGATCCCCAGGTGCAAGCGCTGACTCCCGACGACTTCAATCTCGGCCGCATCGTACTCAGGGAGCCCACGCCGATTCCGGAGGACGAGGCGCGCTGGGCCTGGGAGTGGATGGCAGGCTGGGGCGTGCTCGAGGGACGCTTCGACGTCGCCGCGCAGATCAATCGAAAGGTCGAACGCGAGGCGCACGAGCTCGCGGCGGCGACGCTCGTCGGGTAAGCGCAGGGGCCGCGACTCATTTCGCGTGGTGCGCAGCCGCGCGACCTGTGAATGGCGCGGACTCACAGTGCGGGGCCGACGAGGCAAGCTCGCCAAGTGTATCCGATCGTATGCACGAGCGACGATTAGCCGAGCGAGGCGAAGGCGGCGCCGATGTTTTTGCTTGACGCGTTTTCGCGGATCCCAAAAATCATTGTTCGCCCTGAAATCTCCCCTCCTGGACGCTTCCAGATCGGTCCAAAACCCGGGTGTACAGTCGCCCCATCAGCAAGGGGACTGCATCGATGGAAATCGGCACGCCGCACGTCGTCGCGACCGCGGAACCTATCGCTGAGCTCGATCGCCTCGGCGACGAGATCGCCGAGCTGGCCACCCACCTCGATGCCGCCACCGCACGTCTGCTCGAGCTGATCCGCGAGTTCGACGCGCGCGGCGGCTGGAACCATGGTTTCCGTTCCTGTGCCCACTGGCTGAGCTATCGCATCGGTATGAACCTGGGTGCCGGCCGCGAGCATGTCCGCGTGGCGCGCGCGCTCGAGTCGCTCCCGCGGCTGGCGGACGCCCTTGCGCGAGGCGAGCTATCCTGCTCCAAGGTGCGGGCGCTCACCCGTGTGGCGACGCCGGAGACCGAGGAGCGGCTGCTTGCCATCGGCAGGGCCGGCACCGCGTGTCACGTCGAGCGCATCGTTCGTGGGTGGGGCCGCGTCGATCGGCTGGCCGAGGCGCACGAGGCCGCTGGCCACCACAAGGCGCGCGCGCTGCACGTGTATCAAGACGAAGACGGTATGGTCGTCATCCGCGGACGCCTGACGCCCGAGCAGGGGGCGGTGGTCATGCAGGCGCTGGCGGCGGCGGGCGAAACGCTGTACCAGCGGACTCGCACCGCGGTTCCGCCGAGCTGGCCCAGAGACGTTCCCGCGGAAACGCCCTCGATGGAGCAGCAGCGGGCGGACGCGCTCGCCCTGCTCGCCGAGGCCGCCCTGCACCACGGGCTCGATCCCGGCGCCTCCGGTGAGCGCTACCAGGTGGTCGTCCACGTCGACGCGGCCGGTGCTGGCCGATCCCGAGGCGCCGGGCCAATCCGTGCTCGAGGGCGCGCACGTTCCCGCGGAGACGTCTCAGCGCCTGGCCTGCGACGCGACCCGTCAAGGCCATCACATCCGCCACTGGGCGCACGGCGGCCCCACCACGCTCTCCAACCTCGCGATGCTGTGCCGGCGCCATCACCGCGCTGTTCATGAAGAGGGCTACCGGGTGGAACGACACGCCGACGGCGCGTTGAGCTTCAGGAGACCGGACGGACGACTGCTACCCGTTGTCCCGCCCCCGCCGGCGGTGCCCCACGATCCCTCCCGAGCGCTTCCAGCGAAGAACGAGGCGGTGGCCCTCCAGCTGCATGCGCGAACCGCATGCCCGGGTTGGCAAGGCGAGCGTCTCGACGTGGGCTGGGCGATCGATGTCTTGCACCCGCGAGCCGTGAGGCCTCGGGCGATCGGCGAATAGCGCCGGGCCTGGGTGAAGCCCCCTACTTTGCCGGCCGGCGCGCGGCGTTCGCCGCGCGCCAGAGATACCAGGCCGCCACGGAGCGATAGGGCTTCCAGCGCTCGCCGTACGCGCGCAGTGACCTCGGCGTGGGACGCGTGCGTCGGCCGTAGGCGACGCGGAAGCCCTCACGTACGCCGAAATCGTCGACGGGCAGGACGTCGGGACGTCCGAGCGCGAAGATGAGCAGCATCTCCACCGTCCACCGCCCGACGCCGTGGATCCGCGTCAGCCTCACGATCAGCTCGTCGTCGTCGAGACGCCGGCACGCCCGCCGCGTCGGCACCACGCCCGCGACGGCATGGCGCGCGATGTCCTTGATCGCGCGCACCTTGGCTCGCGAGAAGCCGGCGCGCCGCAATCTGGCCGGCCGCGCGGCCAGCACCGCCGGCGCCGCCGGAAAGCGCCGCCCCGGAAACAGCGCGGCGAACCGGGCGAGGATGGTCTGGGCGGCACGTCCGTTGAGCTGCTGATGGGCGATCGCGCGGGTGAGCGCTTCGTAGAGCGAATACCCGTTCGGCGTGAGCGTGCACGGCTCGTGACGGCGCATGAGGTCACGCATCACCGGATCGCGTGCGAGATGCCGGCACGCCGCAGCCGCCGTGAACGTCGAAGACCGGGTTTTCACTTCGCCTTGAGCCTGACGTCCTCGTACGGCGCCGACCACGGGTAGTCCGCGACGAGCCCGAGCCCGGACTCGGCCACGCGCGGGCCGTAGCCGGTCAGGACGGAGAGCTGCCAGATCGGCAGGAACATGACCTTGTCGTGGATGAGCTGCTGGATGCGGTGCAGGAGCGCCTCGCGCTTCTTCGGATCGAGCTCGCTCGCCTGATCGCGGAAGAGCCCGTCGATGTCCGGATAGGCTCCGTAGGCGTAGATCCCGCCCGAGGCCGCGAACGCCTCGATCCGGGTGGCCGCGTTGCCGTGGATGCCGCTGATGGTGAACACGAGGTTCTTGAGCTTCTTCTCCCGGAACGCGCTCAGCATCCCGGCGCGCTCGAGCGGCCGGAGCCTCGCTCGGATCCCGACCGCCTGCAGATAGTTGAGCGCCGCCTCGGCGGTGCCGCACACGGAGGTGTCGCACCAGAGATCGCCCGCCGCGAAACCCCTGGGGTATCCGGCTTCGGCGAGGAGCTTCCTGGCCTGCCCGGGATCGAACGGATGGACCGGAGGCTGCCAGTAGAAGTCGAACGTCGTGGGGACGATGCTCCCGGTGATCTTGGAGAAGCCCAGGCTCTCGGCCTGGTTGATCGCCTGACGGTCGACGGCGAGGGTGGCGGCCAGGCGCACGCGGCGGTCGTGCCACGGAGAGCTCGTCTCCCACTGGTCGGCGAAGAGCAGCCAGTGACAGCTCGTGAACGGCGTCGGCCGGAGCGTGAGCCCGGGCGTGCGCCGCACCTCGTCGCCCAGCTCGCCGGGCAACACGTAGGACACGTCCGCGTCGCCGCGCTTGAGCATGACCAGCCGCGTGGCGACGTCCGGAACCGACTTGAAGACCAGACGCTTGACGCTCGGGGTCTTGCGCCAATAGGCATCGGTGGCTTCGAGCACCAGGTCCACGCCCGGCGTGGAGGAGACGAAGCGATAGGGACCGGCGCCGACCGGCGCCTTCTTGAAGCCGTCCTCGCCGACCTTCTCGACGTACTTCTTGGGGACGATCCAGTTCGCACCCGTCGCCGGCGTGGCGTAGAAGGTCATGAAGTCCGGCCACGGCCGCGTGAGACGGAAGCGCAGGCGTCCGGGATCCGGAGCCTCCACCGCGGCCACCTTGTCCTTGAGCGTCTTGGCGGAGACGCCGCGATACCGCTCGAACGAGAACTTGGCATCCTCGGCGGTCACGGGATCTCCGTTGTGAAACTTGACGCCCTTGCGGAGCACGAATTCGTAGACCAGGCCGTCGGGCGACACGCTCCACGACTCCGCGAGGCTCGGCGCCATGCTGTTGCCGGGCATCGGCTTCACGAGGGCGTCGTGCAGCGCGTACAGGATCATGAAGGGCGAGACGACGCCCGGCGTCTCCGCGGGCTCGAAGAGCGTCGGCGCCAGCGAGAAATGCAACGCCCACGTCATCTGCCCCTCGGGAGCGGCGAACGCGCCGACGGGAGCGACCAGCATCGACGCCAGCACGGCGATCATCACGCAACGTGCCATGGAGTCCTCCTTCACGATCGAATCGTCCGGGGCGCGGCGGGACCGAACACCTCATCGACGACGGCGACCAAGGCGCGCAGGAGCCGCGACGGATTTCCCGGATCGTACGCGAGCCCCATCTCGATGTCGGGAACGCGCGGCCGCAGCGGTCGACACACGATCCCGGGCCGTCCGAGCCGTTCCACGCACTTGCCCGTCAGCACGACACCGCGTCCGGTGGCGACGAGGCTGAGGGTGGTGTGAAGCCGGCTGCTGTCGTGGACGACGTTCGGTTCTAGCCCCGCCCGACGGCAGATCGCCATGAGGGCATCGTAGTAGCCCGGCGCAAAACGCCGCGGGAACGAAATGAAGCGCTCGTCACGCAGCGCCGACAACGTGAGTGAGCGGCGCCGCGCGAGCGGATGACGTTCAGGAAGCACAACGACGAGCGGCTCACGGACGATCGGTTTCACGACGAGGGCCTGGTCGCTCGCGGGAAGCCGCAGCAGGCCCGCATGGATCTGGCCGTCGCGCAGCATCTGGAGCTGTTCGCTCGCCCCGAGGAGCTGAAACGCGAGCTCGATTCCCGGATGACGCTTGCGAAAGAGGGGCAACAGGCGCGGAAAGACGTTGAGCTCGGCGGACGCCATGTAGCCGATGATCAGTTGGCCGACCTCGCCCCGCGCCGCCCGGCTCGCGACCTCCATCGCGCGCTCCGCCTGGGCCAGCGTCAACCGCGCTTCGACGAGGAAGGCCCGACCGGCGTCCGTCAGCGCGACTCGGCGATTCGTCCGATGGAAGAGACTGACGCCGAGCTCGCCCTCGAGGTGGCGGATCTGCTGACTGAGCGGCGGCTGCGCGATGTGCAGGCGCTGCGCGGCTCGACCGAAATGCAGCTCTTCGGCGACCGCCACGAAGTACCGGAGGTGACGAAGCTCCACGATTGGACGATATCGTAATCGTCTCGTTCGGTACTCGCCGAAAGTATTGGACCCCGCTGGCGCGCGGTTCCTACGATCCGACGAAGAAGGAAGATCCTTCCATGCGCCGGCTCCGCCTGCTCGTCGCGATGTTCCAGGGCGGGGGCAATATCCCCCTCCTCCTGCCGATCGTGGCCCGGCTCGTGACGCAGGGCCATCGCGTGCGAGTCCTGGTCGGGCCGGGGGTCCGCGCGTCGCGGCTTGCCGTCAGCGCGCATCTGGATCGCTCGCTCCGCTCGACGGGAGCCGATGTCATACGCCTGCGTGAGTCCGACGTCCATCCACTCGATGCATCGCCCGGCGCAAGCGGTGTCGTGCTAGGCTGGGCCCCGAGACCGTTCCGCACAGTCTCGGCCGAGGCTTGTGTCGCGCGCTGGATCCCGCACTGGACACGAGAAGTCGCGTCCGAGCTCGGACGTGAGCCGACCGATATGGTTGTGGCCGATTTCATCCTCGTTGGAGCGCTCGTCGCCGCGGAAGCCGCTGGTGTGCCGCGGGTCGCCCTCGTGCACAACGTGTACCGTGGCGCCGTCCAAGGCAGGCCGCCATGGGGTCCGGGATGGCGGCCGACCGTCGGCATGATGGGCCGACTACGCGATGCCGCCGGCACCTTCGTCTCGAACCGCATCCACGCCCGTGATGTCCTGCCGTTCCTCAACCGCGCACGCCGGAGCCTCGGGCTGCCTCCGCTCCGCCGTTACTTCGAGCAAGACGACAGGGCAAGCCGGATCGTCGTGCTCACGAGCCCGGAGTTCGATTCACCGATAGGATTCCCGGCGAATGTCCGTCTCGTCGGCACACCGGTTGGCGACGAGGCGCCCCCGGCGACCTTCTCGACTCGGGGTCCCGACGACGGACGTCCACTCGTCCTCGTGAGCCTGAGCACGCTCGAACAGGGCCAGGCGACGCTCATGGATCGGATCCTGGCGGCGCTCGCCTCCCTTCCCGTGCGTGCGCTCGTCACCCTCGGCCCGGCCCTCGATCGCTCCCGGTTCACGTCTCCCCGCAACGTCGCGCTGGAGACCTTCGTGCCTCACGGCTCCCTGCTGCCGCACGCGGCGGCGGTGGTCAGCCAGTGCGGTCTCGGCACGGTGATGAAGGCCCTCGCCCACGGCGTGCCGCTCGTGTGCATTCCCCTCGTCGGTGACCAGCCGGAGAACGCCGCGCGCATCCAGACGCTGGGCGCCGGCGTACGCCTGCCGGCGGACGCCGACCCCGCCCGCATCCGGCGCGCGATCGAGCGGGTCCTGACCGACCCAGCGTTCCGAGGCAGCGCACAGCGCGTCGCCGGCGCGATCGCCGGTGAGGATCCCGTCAAGGCGGCGGTCGATGAGATCGAGTCGGTACTCGGGGCTCGATGAGGTGGATCGCATGAACCGAGGCGCGATGCGTGCCGTGATCCCGTGCGTGCTCTTCACGCTGACATCCTTCCTGCCTCCAGGCGTCGACGCCGCGCCCGAGGGTCAGATGACCTGGGCCGCGCCGTTTGCGATCTCTCCCGCCTTGTCGTTCGACCCCGCTGACTACCAGGGAAGCATCTCGTCGATGATGACGTTCTACGCGCTGCACGACGCGCTCCTCAAGCCGATGCCCGGGCGCGCGATGGCGCCGGGTCTCGCGGAGTCGTGGAGCGTCACGCCGGATGGCCTCACCTACGAGTTCCTGCTGCGCAAGAACGTGACCTTTCACAACGGCGATGTGATGACCGCCCACGACGTGAAGTTTTCGTTCGAGCGCTATCGAGGCACGGTGGCCAAGCGGCTCAAGGAGAAGGTCGCCGCCGTGGACGTCGTCGAGCCCCATCGCGTGCGAATCCGCCTGAAGGAACCGTGGCCCGACTTCATGACCTTCTTCGGCACTCCGGCGACGGGCGCTGCGTGGATCGTCCCCAAGGGGTACGTCGAGCGGGTCGGTGAGGAGGGCTTCAAGAAGGCGCCGGTCGGCGCCGGCCCCTACCGGTTCGTCTCGTTCAGGCCAGGCGTCGAGCTCGTCCTCGAAGCGCACGAGGGGTTCTGGCGCAAGCCGCCCGCCGTCAAGCGCCTGGTGTTCCGCAGCGTCTCCGACGACACCACCCGGCTGACGATGCTCAAGCGCGGCGAGGTGGACGTCGCCTACAACCTGCGCGGCCCGCTCGCGGAGGAGATCCAGCGCACGCCGGGCCTCAAGCTCACCCGCGCGCTGCTGGCCGCCACCTTCTGGATCGACTTTGCCACCGGCCAGTGGGATGCCCGGTCGCCGTGGCATGACCGCCGGGTGCGGCTCGCCGCCGCGCTGGCCATCGATCGAGGAGCGATCAACCAGGCCGAGACGCTCGGATTCTCGAAGCCGGCCGGGAGCATCATTCCCTCGGGCTTCGAGTTCGCCTGGCCCGCGCCCGCCATCCCGTACGATCCGGCACGGTCACGGAAGCTGCTCGCCGAGGCCGGGTATCCGAACGGCTTCGACGCCGGCGATTATGCATGCGATCTGCCTTTCGCCAGTCTCGGCGAGACCGTCATCACCTATCTCGGAGCTGTCGGAATTCGCACGCGCCTGCGGCCTCTCGAGCGAGCCGCCTTCATGAAATACACCCAGGAAAAGAAGGCGACCCATCTGCTCCAGGTCGCGAGCTCGAGCTTCGGCACCGCGGTCACGCGGATCGAGCGACACATGGTGTCGGGCGGCGGTTTCGCCTTCGGCTCGTATCCGGAGATCGACGATCTCTTCCAGCAGCAGGCGCGGGAGCCCGACCGCGGCAAGCGGGAGGCGCTCCTTCACCGCATCCAGGCCGTCGCCCACGAGCGCGTGATGTTCGCGCCGATCTGGCAGGCGGCCCAGCTCAACGGCGTCCGTACGGGCATCGAGCAGCCCGGCATCGGCTTGATCGACTACCTTCCGTACTCGTCGCCGTACGAGGACGTGAGGGCGAAGCCGTAGCGACGGGGCGTAGTAAGCTGCTCCCGATCGGCCGTTGTGCCGAACGGGAGGACTGCGCATGAAAGCCTACTGGATCGCCCCTGGCCCCGGCGGGACCGCCGTCGAGCTTCGTGAGACCGCCGTCCCCGAGCCCAAGCCCGGCGAGATCCTCGTGCGGGTGCGGGCGGCGTCGTTGAACCGCGGTGAGCTCCTGGGCGGCAAGGCGGGGGGGCCGGCCAAGCCCGGCGGCGGCGAATGCGCGGGCGAGGTCGTCAAGCTCGGCCACGGCGTCACCAGCGCGGCGATCGGCGATCGCCTGATGGGACGCTGCGGCGGCGGGTTCGCCGAGTATGCGCTGATGGACGCGCGTGAAGCGATGCGCGTGCCGGCCGCGGTCGACTGGGAAGAGGCGGCGGCCACGCCGCTGACCTTTCTCGTCGTCTACGACATGGTCGTCGCTCAGGGACACCTCAGGGCCGGGCAGTGGCTGCTCGTGACGGCCGTCTCGTCGGGGGTCGGGGTCGCCGCGCTCCAGACGGCCAAGGCGCTGGGCGCGCGCGTCATCGGCACCTCGGGCTCCGCGGACAAGCTGGCTCGACTCGAGAAGGCCGGTCTCGACGTCGGTATCCGCACCCGCGCGGGCGACTTCCACGACGCGGTCATGAAGGCCACCGACGGCAAGGGCGTGAGCCTCGTCGTGAACAACGTCGGCGGCTCCGTCTTCCCTGAGTGCATCCGCTCCCTGGCGTTCGAGGGACGGCTCGCCACGGTCGGGCATCTCGATCACGTCTTCGGCGCCACCCTGGATCTCGAGCTGCTCCACCGCAACCGGCTCACGGTCTTCGGAGTGAGCAACCGGTTCCGCGTCGCGGCCCAGCGCGCGGAGACCGTGCGCGGGTTCGTGAAAGACGTGCTGCCCTACTTCGAGGACGGGCGGATCCGACCGCTGGTCGACAAGACGTTCGCCTTCGAGGAGCTGCCGGCCGCCATCAAGTTCATGGAGTCCGACGCCCAGGTCGGCAAGCTCGTCCTCCGCGTCGCCTGACTTCTCCCCGGAGGCGCCGCGGGGCGAACCGCGGTATGGGTGGGTGTCCTACACCCTGAAGGTGTAGGTGCGGGTGGGGTCGCGCTCGATGTCGGGAGGGAAGTTCGCGCGCTTGTCGGCGTAGTACCGAACGCGGTGGTCGCCGGCGGAAAGCTTGTTGTAGGTGATGTAGAGGACCCGGCGGGCGCCGGCGGTCAGGTTCGGCTTCGATCCGTGCGGCGTGTAGGAATCGAAGAAGATCACGTCGCCGGCGCGCGTCGGAAACGGCCGCGCATCCATGGCGTCCATGTCGGCGTCGGTGAGCGGCGTCCACTCGCTGCCGAGGAGCCCGCGCCGGTGCTGGCCGGCCGCCAGCTCGAGGCACCCGTTGTCGAGCGTGGTGTCGTCGATGCTCACCATGGCGGTGACGAACAGATCCGCGTAGGTGCCCCAGCCCGCCTGCTGGTCCTGGTGGGGCTTGAAGCCGTCACCGCCCGGCAGCTTGAAGTTGATCTTCTCCTTGAACAGGACGGCGGACTCGCCGAAGAGCTGGGCCACGGCGCCGCGCATCTGGCCGCCGTCGAACAGGCGCTCGAAGCCGGCGTGATAGGGCGAGAAGTTCTCGATGCGCTGGATGACGCGGCGGCCCGGCTCCAGCAGGCTCGGCTCGAAGTACATCATGTACTTGCCGGGCAGCTCGGGCAGGTGCTGCACCTCGTCCGTCCAGGCGGCGATGCGCGCCATCTCGTCGCCCGTGAACAGGCCGCGTCGGGTTACGTAGCCGTCGCGCTCGAACGCGACGACGTCGTCTTCGGTGAGATAGCGGCCGGAGCTGACGATCTGGATCACGGTGTCGACGGATTATGCCCCAGTCGCCCGCATGGTCCTACGGAAAATGTCCCGAGCCACCAAAGGGGGCTTGGGGGGCCCGTGGCGAGGCCCCCCATCTCAGTAGTACACCGAGCGCCCGGCGCCGCCGGTGGCCACGACGAGCTCGCCGCTGACGGCCCAGGACCTGTCCGAGGCCAGGAAGACGGCGACGTGGGCGATCTCGGTGGCGTCCACCATGCGGCAGATGGCGTTGCCCCGGGGCGAATCGGGCGCGAAGTCGCGCGACTCGACGTCCCCGGGCGCGATCCCCAGCTCCTTGGCCCGCGCGGCCAGCAGACGCGGGGTGCGCTCGGTGCGCGTCGTGCCGGGATGGACACAGTTGACGGTGATCCCGAAGCGGCCGAGCTGCACGGCCAGGGTCTTCGTCAGGTGCACGAGCGAGGTGTTGCGCGCGCCCCCGCTCAGGTTCCCCGCGTTGCGCGCGTTGGTCCCGCTGATGTTGATGATGCGCCCCCACTTCTGCTCCTTCATGTGGGGGATGGCGGCGCGCGCGCAGCGCAGCGCGCCCACGTACTTGACGTTGAAGTCCTGCAGGAGATCCTCGTCGACGACGGTCTCGATGGGCCCGGTGGCGCCGGCGGAGCCTCCGGGCGGCGAGCCGCTGTTCACGAGGATGTGCAAGCCGCCGAGCTGCGCGACGGCCTGCGCCACCATCGCGTCGACCTGCGCCCGGCTCGTGACGTCCGCGGCGAGCGGGATGATGCGCCGCCCCGTCTCCCCGGCCAGCTCCTTCGCCGTCGCCTCCAGCTGATCCTTCGTGCGCGCCACGAGCGCGACGTCCACCCCCTCGCGCGCCAGCTCGCGCGCGATGGCCTTGCCGATGCCGAGGCTTCCGCCGGTGACGATCGCCCGTTTGCCCTGCAGTCCCAGATCCATGAGATGCCCTCCTATTCGAGCCCGAACACGCGCGCGGCGTTCCGGTAGAGCCACTTGTCCTTGACGGTGTCCTTGAGCGGCAGGGCCAGGTACTCCTGGATCAGCGTCTCGTGCGGCTGGCCCACGAGGCCGGCGGAGAGACCGACCAGCACCTTGTCCTGGATGAGCGTGTTGCCGAACTGGAGCAGCATCTCCCACCCCGAGCCGCGCTGGCCGAGATACTTCGCGCGGTGGGCGGAGGTGTCGAGATGGAGCTTCGGATGGCGACGCACGAGGGCCACCATCTCGTTCACCCACGGCCAGCCGCCGAGGCCGCCGATGATCGTGAGCTCCGGGAAGTCGATCGCGACCTGATCGAGGTGTCTCGGATGGCCGAGGTCGTACGGCCGATCGGTCGCGTAATTCATGGACGAGTAGATCCGCACCGGGATGCCGAGCTCGACGGCCTTGGCGTAGAGCGGATAGTAGCGCCGATCGCTCGCCGGGATGCCATCCACGAGCGCCGAGACCCCGAGGGCGTGGAACTTCTCCTCGCGCACCCGGCGCTCGAGCTCTCGGACACCGCGCATCCCCTGGAGCCCGCTGATCCGGGCGAGGCCGAGGAAGCGATCCGGATACTCGCGCAGCAGCTCGGCCACCTCGTCGTTGGAGGTGCCGAAGGGCACCGCGCGCACGATGCCGACCCGTTGCAGCAGCGCCACGTACGCGGACAGCTCCGTGGCGGGGCGCGCGTCACCGCCGCCCTGGCGCGAGCGAAAGATGCGCTCGTAGTTCGCCATGCCATACCCGGCGGGGCGCTCCGGCGACGGGGCGACCGGGGCCGCGGCCGGCGGGGGCGCCGCGGTCGCGTCGCCGTCGGCGCGCCTGGGAACGCTGCACTCCATGTCGATGACGCGCATCAGCCGGCGAGCGATTCGATCGTCCGCACCTCGTCGGCGGAGAGCGGCAGGACGAGGCTGGCCAGGTCCTGCTTCATGTGCTCGGCGCGGGAGGTGCCGGTCAGCGGGAGCATCCCGATCGCCCGCGCGAAGCGGAACACCACCTGGGCCGGCGTGGCCGGGGCACGCGCGGCGATGCGGGCGATCACCGGATGATGCAGCACCTCGGGGTTTGCCGTGAGCAGCGAGAAGCCCTGGTACACGATCTTTCGATCCGCGCAGAACGCGCGCACGTCGCGGTCCCAGCCGAGCCGCGCGAAGCACCGGTTCTGGACGAAGGCCGGCGTCTCGGCGCCGCTGGCCTCCATGTGCATGAGATGGCGCAGCGAGACATTGCTCACTCCGAGCACGCGCGTGCGGCCGGCGTCGCGCTCCTTGCCCATCGCCGTCCAGACCTCGGCGTCGTACTCCGTCCAGCCGTGTCCCGAGGCCGGCCCGTGCAGGACGTAGCTGTCGACGTGATCGGTGCCGAGGTGCTCGAGCGAGCTCTGCATCGATTGCGCGACCTGGGTGGCGAGCTCCGCCTCGGGGTCATAGGGCAAACGGTGATCCTGACCGGGCTGGTACGTGAACTTCGTCTGCAGGAACAGGTCCGCGCGGCTGACGATGCCCGCCCGGTACGCGGCCGCGAGCCCCTGACCGACGCCGGCCTCGAAGTAGTGCCGTCGCTGGTTGGCCGTGTCGATGCCGCGAAAGCCCGTCCGCACCGCGAGCTCGGTGAGGGCCGGGGTGCGGTCTTCCTTCCAGGCGGTTCCGTAGAGGAAATCGGGAACGACGGTCATGCGCCGGTCTCAGTCCGCCCGGGAACGGCGCACGGCCGCTTCGTCGAGTGCGAGACCGAGGCCGGGAGCCTGCGGCGCGACCAGCTCGCCGTTCTCGACCCGCGGCATCGCGGTGAGGAGACCGGCGGAGCGGGGCACGTACTCCACCAGATGGCCGTGGGGGATGGCGGCCAGCAGGTGCACCTGAATCTCCGGCACCACGTGGCCGCAGACCGGGATCCGGTACGCCTGGGCGAGCGCGGCGATCTTGCGCCACGGCGTGACCCCGCCGACCCTGGCCAGGTCGAGAATCACCACGTCGACGGCGCGCGCCTCGAGGAGCGCCCGGAACGCGTCCAGATGGTAGAGGTGCTCGCCCGCGGCGATCGGGACGTCGAGCCGGGTGCGAAGATCCGCGAGCCCGGCGAAATCGAGATGATGGACGGGATCTTCCAGCCACGCGATGCCGGCCTCTTGCAGGAGGCGGCCGGTCTCGCGCGCGCGCGTGAGCGACCAGCTCTCGGTCGCATCGACCATGATCCGGACGTCGGGACCGACCGCCTCGCGCACGGCGTGCACGCGCCGGGCCTCCAGCTCCGGTCTCGCCTCTTTGCCGAGCCGCAGCTTGACCGCCCCGAATCCGCTCTCGACGTGGCGCTTCGCCGAGGCCGCGAGCTCGTCGGGGGACAGGCTGTACCAGAGGCCGTCGCTCGCATACGTCGGCAGTCGGTCGCGATATCCGCCGAGCAGGCGATGCAGGGGCTGGCCGAGGGTCTTGCCGGCGGCATCCCAGAGCGCGATGTCCAGCGGGGCGAGCGCGCAGTGGAGCAGGCCGCCGGGGCCGACCCAGTCGCCGCGGCGCGCGAGCCGATCCCAGGCCGCCTCCGGCTCGAGCACGCTCATGCCGACCAGGTGCTCGCCCAGCTCACGCGCGGCGCGCCCGATCGTCGCCATCAGATCGGGCCGCGGGTAGACGATGTAGCCGATCCCTTCGACGCCGTCCGATGTCGTGAGCCGAGCCAGCACGTGCCAGTTCGCGTCGACCGTCCGTCCACCCGCCACGTAGGGACGCTCGACGGCGACCCGCAGCACCTCCACGGCGACCCGCGTGATCTTCAGTTGTTGATCCACTCCTTCATGAAGCGCGCATGACAGTCGCGCTCGCCCGGCATCTTCGGCCAGCCCGCCAGCAGCCGCACGCTCGCGAGGAGGAGGCGGTCGCGGAGGTGGGTCGAGTTGTGGGCGTACTCCTCGAAGCTCGAATGCGTGATCTTCTGGTTGTGCGGGTCGTCCTGGAACTTGCAGGCCGCGACGGCGACCGTCGCCAGATAGGCCTGGCGATCCGCGCCCGAGTCCAGATAGGCGCGGGCCAGGGCCGTCGCGCGCGGGACGTCGAAGGCGAGGACGGCGTCGTCCAGCTCCCGGAGCAGCGCGTGCGGTGTCCGGCCGGTCGCGTCGAACCCGGCGCCCTCGGTCTCGAGGCCGGGGGCGAACAGCTTGTTGGCCCGCGCGACGTCGTTGACGAAGTTGGCCATCAGGTAGAGCACGCGCGGCTGATAGGGACTCTCGCTCGTGCGCATCCAGTAGTTCGCCGTGTTGCAGTAATCGAACGCGTGCTGGCCGTCCGTGAACTGCCGGGGAACGGTCGTGCGGAGAATGATCTCGGCGGCGCCGATCTGGATGCTGTCGCCGAGGCTCCGGAGCGACTTGCCCTCCCGCAGGTGCGCGGTGAGCCGCCCCCAGACGGTCGGGCCGTCGGCCTCCATGAGCAGCCGCACCATCTCCTCGACCTCGGCCGGGGTGAGCGGCGTCTCGTTCGTCCCGCGGAGGTGCTTGCCGGCCTCCGGCAGCTCGTTGACCACCGTGACGCAGGCCGCGTCATAGAGCGAGTAGTAGAGCGGGCCGACCGCCATGTCCGGCACGCCGATGTAGAAGACGCCGCGCGCCCGGTCCCAGCCGATCAGGTCGGCCAGGTCGACGGTGGCGCGGGCGCGCAGCGCCTTGTGCCCGGTGTTGCGGGCCTTCCGCCCGCTGATCGTGTCCTGCACGTCGATGAGGCCGAGGAAGAGCAGCTGATCGCGCAGCCGCGGCCGCGCGGCCTCGTCGGCGGCCAGACCGAGGAAGAGACCGTAGGACCGCCGCACGTCGCCGCTCATCGTGGCGATCAGGTGGGCGTGCAGCCGCTCCTCGACCGTGCCCTCCTGGGTGATGGGCGCGCCCTCCTGATGCCAGACGAAGGGGCCATAGCTCGGCGGTGGCACCGTCATGCCCTTCATCGTGGCGTAGCGGCCGGGATATTTCCCGAGCAGCTGATTCCAGATGTCGAGGCCCGCCGGGATGTACCAGACGCTCTGCAGGAGCGGCAGCAGCCGGTACTCCGCGGGCACGAACGACGCGAGATGCGCCGCGGTCCGGAGCCCGAGGATCGTGTGGTCGTTGTTGACGAGGGTGATCTGCCCATCCCGCACGTTGATGTGGCTCGGCACCTGCACGAAGGGCGCCTCGGCCGCCGTCACCACGTCGAGCGCGTCGCCCAGCGCCCGCCCCTCCCGCGCGATCATCTTGAAGAACAGATCCGCGGTGCGCGGCTGATCGCGCTCGACAATGGCCTCCGTCAGCAGCTCGAACGATCGATCCGCCATCGCCACCTCCTAGAACAACGGGCTGTTCGACTCGAGGCCGAGCATCGTGCGTCCCACCGCCTCGTAGTTCACGAACTGCAGCTGGTTGTGGCGGGTGACGACCTCGGCGTCGCGCGCGTAGCGCTCGAGCGGGCTCGACATGAAGATGGACGTGGTGCCGGCCGTGGAGCACACCATGTGGGTGGCCTTGGCGGCGCTCTGGGCGGCATGGGTCATGGCCATGCGCAGATCCGACCGCTGGCGCTCCGTGACGTAGTCGCCCGCGAGCACCGTCTGCCACGTCTGCCCGACGGTGTCGAACAGGAGCGCCCGGCCGGAGCGCAGCAGCGCCTCGGCCTCGCCGATCCGCGCCTGCACGATCGGGCGGTCGCGCAAGAGCTCGGAGGACGAGCGCGGGATCTTGACCTGGGCCAGCTCGGCGAACTCGTCGATGGCGGCCCGGGCCACGCCGAGCCCCACGCAGCAGAAGCCGCAACCCGCGAGATCGAAGCCGTGCATGCGGTTCATGGGTCCGGTGACGCGCGCCCGCCGATCCATCGCCGAGAACGTGTGGGCCTCGGGCACGAAGAGATCGTTGACCTCGATGTCGTGGCTGCCCGTGCCGCGCATGCCGCTGACGTGCCAGGTGTCGATGATGCGCGCGTCCGACTTCGGATGGAAATACGCCATCCGGATGTCCTGGTCCCCGTTGGCCCGCAGCCGCGGCGTGTCGCCGTCGAATACCTTGCAGGCGCCGTGGAGCAGCGAGGAGTGCATGCAGCCGCTGGCGAAGAACCAGTGCCCGGTGACCCGGTAGCCGCCGGGCACGGCGACGGCGCGGCCCCGGGGGTTCGCGGACCCCGCCGACACACCGATCGGGTCGCTGTGGAAGAACTTGCGGCGCACGTCCGGCTCGAACTGAGCGCTCTGACGGAAGGTGTTGATCCCCATCGCCACGCACCACCCCGCCGACCCATCGGCCCGCGCGATCTCCTCGATCACGCTCAAGGTCGTGAGGATGTCGGCGCCGAGCCCGCCCTCCTCCTTCGAGATGGCGACCTTGAACAACCCGGCGATGGCGATCTCCATGACGAGATCGTGGGGCAGCCGCCGGGCGGCCTCGATCTCGTCGGCCCGCGCGCGAATGCGCGGCGCGAGCGCCCGGGCGATGTCGAGCGGTGCGAGTGCGGCGCGGACGATATCGGTGGTCATGACTCGCGCCATCCTGCGCCCGTGCCGGCCATGCCGTCAAGCGACGGGGTCAGGCTTTGACTTCTCAACATCGTGGTGGCTCACCCCGTCAGCGTGAGGGCGAGGACCTCGTCGACGGAGGGCGCCGTGTCCAGGTGGGCGATCGCCTGGACGAGCTGGTCGTAACGCGCGGGCGCGATCGGTAGCCCGGGCAGGAAGCGCCGCAGCTCGCGGGCGTCGCGGGCGAAGTCCCACATGAGCTCGCGGCCGTGGTACTCGCCCCTGACGCGCCGGCCGTTGCGCAGCGTGAACGTCATGCGCGGCGCGAAGCATTCCCGCCCCACCACGCCGAGGATCTCCACGCGCTGCTGGAGCGCGGCCACCCGCGCCGCCACGCTCGCGTCCGTCGAGGCGCCGGCGTCCCGCGGATCCTCGACGTTCTTTTCGAGGACCGGATAGTCGCCCGTGACCACCGTGTACGCCAGCATGTAGGCGGTACGGCCGAAGCCGCTGCCGTCGGGCGCCGGGGGACGGGGGAAGCGGGGCGAGGGGTACAGCGTCTCGAGGTAGTTCATCTCGAGCGTGACGCGCTCGATCTCCTCGGCGCGGAGCCCGTGCTGCGCGGCCATCTCGCTCGCCAGCCAGACGACGGGTTGATTGAATCCCGGCGTGGGATAGATCTTGAACTTCACGTCGAGGATCTCCCAGCGACGGCCGAGATCGGCCACCACATCATCGAGGCTCGCCGTCACCGCGCCGCTGAAGCTGTAGCTCAGCTCGCCGCGGTGGCTTCCCGTGAAGGCGTTGTAGAACCCGCCCTCGCCCTCGAGCGCCGTCGCCGCGCCCTCGAAGCCCTGAGCCGCGAGCGTGGCCGCCCACGTTCCGCTCCGCGCGGCCTGGGACTCGGCGAAGTCGGCGTCGCGAGCGCCCGTGCGCTGGCCCTCGATGAGGCTGCCGGCGAAGCTCGCCGCCAGCGCGATGGCGTGGGCGGTCTTGCACGCGTCGAGCCCGAGGAGCTTCGCCGTCGTCGCCGCGCAGCCGAGAATGCCGTACACGGGGCTCGCGCGAAAACCGTGGGCCGGGGTGGACGGGATCACGTCGCGCGCGCACCGGCACTGCACCTCGTAGCCGGCGACGAGGGCCGCCAGCAGCTCACGCCCGCTCCGGCCCTCGCCCTCGGCGGTCGCCACGCCGGCGGGAACGATCAGGACGCCGGGGTGCGTCAGCATGTGGTACGAGTCGCACTGGTTGTTGACCGCGATGGCCACGCCGTTCCCGAAGACGGCGCCGACCCGGGTCACGCGCGCGCCATCGACCCACAGCGTCGCGCCCTGACCGGCGCCGACCCGCCGCGCGCCGAGCCGCTCCTGTCCCAGCACCGCGCGCCGGGCCGCTTCGGCGCGCGCGGTGCCGAAGCCGGCCATGGCCACGGTGACGGCGTGGTTCACGACCGCTTTCCCCTTGTCGACGACGGCGGGAGGCAGATCGTCGAAGCGGAGGCCGGCGACGAACGCTCCGAGCTGGACGGCGAGCGGCGTCTTGTCCATGGCCATTGGCAACCTCCTCGAGGGCAGCGCGGCGCTCGCACACGACTCGCGCGGCACCGTTGACGCTATGTGCTAATCAATCCAGAACGACCAGGCCGCGCGCGGAGCGGTTGAGGCCGGTGCTGCCCCGCGTCGTCACCAGCACGGTGTCGCGCAGCGCGATACCACCCCAGCCGATCTCGAGGTGCGGGACCTCGATGCGCAGCACCTCGCCCGCTTCGAGGGTCGTCGCCTTGCCGGCATCGAGCTTCGGCCGCTCGTAAGGCTCCAGCCCGATGGCATGGCCGACGTGGCCGCGCTGAAAATCGGCGAGGCCCGCGGCGCGCGTCGCCGCCATCACGGCGTCGTAGACTCGCCCGGCCGCGACCCCGGGCTTCACGACGTCGATCCCGGCCTCGAGCCCCGCTTGCACGGCGTCCGCCGCCGTCAGCTGGCGCGGGCTCGGCTCACCCATCACCGCCGTCCGCCCGAGGCTCGCGTGGTAGCCCTTGAAGATCGCGCCGACGTCGAATCTCACCAGGTCACCCGCCTTGAGCGCGCGCTCGGTCGGCGGCGGCAGCGCGATCCACGTCCGCTCGCCGAAGGCGATGCTGCAGGGAGAGAGCCGACCGTCGCGCCGTAGCACCTCGGCCTCGTAGACCGCGGCCGCCTCGCGCTCGGTCACGCCGGGCTTGAGCATCTGCACCAGGACGTTGAGCGCTTCCTCGGCGATGCCGAGTGCCCGCGCGAGGCACTCGATCTCGTAGGGGCTCTTCACCCGACGCGCGTCCAGCAGGGCCGCCGCGGCGGGAGCGAGCGTGAACGTGCCGAGACGCGCGGCGAGGCGCGCCCACGCCGCCGGGGCGAGGTTGCCCTCGTCGAGCCCGACCCGACCCTCGCGCACGCCCAGCGCCTCGAGGGCCATGACCAGCGCATCGCCCGGGGACGGCGCACGATGCTCCGTCCGCTCGCGAATCCGCTGGGCCTCGGGCCCGAGCGGGTCGGCATACGAACAGACGAAGCCGCCGAAGGTCACCACGTGATCGACCGCGATCCCGTCGTCGACGATGGCCGGGGCGTCGACCGCCGGCACCACGAGCGCGGTGCCGCGCGGCGTCCACACCGCATACTGCTGCGCCCGGAAGATGGCGTGGTTGAGGCCCCGGAAGCCGGTCATGTAGAAGACGTTCTCGGCCGTCGTCCCGATGAGGGCGCCGACCCTCTCGCGCTCGAGCGTCGCCGTGAGTCGATCGATCTGGTGCGGGTACACGTGAGGCCTCCTCTAACGATCGAGACGATAGACACGGGCGGCCGTGTCGTGGAACAGCTTGGCCTTGTCCGCCGGCGAGCAGCCCGACGTCAGGCGCTTGAACGAGTTCCAGAGCACCGTGTAGCTGCAGCTCGCCTTGTCCACGGGAAAGTTCGACTCGAACATGCAGCGATCCGCGCCGAACTTCTCGATGGTGAACTCGTAGTAATGCCGGGTGGCCTCCGCGAGCTCCTGGCTTCCCGGCGGCCGCGATCGCTCGTGCCAGCCGAAGCCGTTGACCTCCATGTTGATCCCGCCGAGCTTGGCCATGACGTTCGGGCAGGTGGCGAGCTCGCTGATCGATACGCGCCACTCGGCGTGGACCTCCTTGGCCTTGCCGGCATACGCGCCGACGCCGATCGGGCCCCCGAAGTGGTTCAGGATGATCGTGGTGTCGGGGAACGCGCGCGCCAGCGCGGTGACGTCGGGGATCTGGCGATGGTAGCACCACGCTTCGAATGTCAGCCGTCGCGGCGCGAGCTGCGCGAACCCGGCGCGGAAATCCTCGCGCGCGAACAGGCCCGACCCGGGATTGGTGCGGTGCTTCGGTATCGCCGCGTCGGGATCCCAGGCCGCCGCCCGCCGGATGCCGCGGAACCGGCCGCCGCCGGCGGCGATCTGAGCGTCGAGCACGTCGCCCACGGCCGCGCCGAGGCGCACGTCGGCCGTGCCGATGATCCCCGCGGCCACGCGCGGCTTGCCGTAGATGCCGGAGGCGCTCATCGCCGCGATGCCGTTCACGAACTGGGTCTCGCCCACGGGGCGCAGGGCCTCGGGGCCATCGCTCTTGAACATGGCCCCGCACTCGATGAACACCGTGGACACGACGTTGTGGCCGGCGCCGACGTCCTCCAGGATCTCATCGAGCAGATAGCGCGGGGCCGTGCGCCCGGTCTGCTGGTCCCAGAGATGATGGTGCGGGTCGCAGATCGGCAGGCCGGGTTCGAGCGGCTCTTCGGCCGTCAGCGCGAGCCAGTCGTGGTTCTTCGAGCGTGCGGTCATGACGGGTCTCCTCCTTGCGTGATCGTCTCACTCCTCGAGCAGCACGCAGTGCCGGGGGTCGGCGCTGACGAACACGTCGTCGCCCTCGGCCATCGGGTCCGCCGCCGCCGAGCGCACGATGAGCTGCCGGCCCTCCCAGTCGACGTGATACTGCGTGAAATCGCCCTGGAACACGCGCTGCCGGATCCGGGCCGGCCACGCGTTGACGGTCGTCGCCGGGCGCGCGCGCTCGAGGCGGAGGCGAACGGTCCGCACGGCCATGAGCGCCTCGGCCCCGGTGTGGCGATCGCCGGCGGTGCCGTGGACCAGCGTCCCGCCTTGTGTCTCCAGGACGACGAGCCCGTCGCGCTCCAGGTCGAGACGGCGACGGCCCCGGATGAGATTGGCCGAGCCCACGAAGTCGGCGACGAACGTGTTGCGGGGCCGGTCGTAGATCTCGGCCGGGGTGCCTACCTGCTCGATGGCGCCGTCGCGCATCACGATGATCCGGTCGGAGATGGCCAGGGCTTCTTCGAGGTCGTGCGTCACGTACACCGAGGTGATGTCGAGGCGGCGCTGGAGCTCCTTCAGCTCCACGCGCATCTCGGCGCGCAGCTTGGCGTCCAGGTTCGACAGCGGCTCGTCGAAGAGGAGCACCGAGGGCGAGAAGACGAAGGCCCGGGCCAGGGCCACGCGCTGCTGCTGACCGCCCGAAAGCTTGGACGCGCTCCGGCCGCCGAGCTCGCCGAGCTGGACCAGGTCGAGGGCCTCGCGCACGCGGGCCCTCACCTCGGCGTCCGGCCGCTTCCGCACGCGCAGGCCGTAGGCCACATTGTCGAACACGGTCATGTGCGGCCAGATCGCGTAGGACTGAAAGACCATGGACAGCCCGCGGCGCTCGGCGGGGACGTTCACGCGCGGCGAGGACGAGAACACCGGGCTGCCGCCGATCCGGATCTCGCCCGACGTCGGCCGCTCCAGGCCGGCGATCGCCCGCAGCGTCGTCGTCTTGCCGCAGCCGGAGGGTCCGAGCAGCGTGAGGTGCTCGCCGGCGGCGACGGTGAACGTCACCCCCCGGACCGCGACGACCGCGCCGTAGCGGACGATCAGGCCGCGCACCTCGATCGACACAAGGCTCACGCTCACTCGCCCCCGGCCTGGACGGCGCGACGGGCCACCGCGAACATGATGGCCAGCGCCGCGGCCACCGCCAGCGTCTGCAAGAGCGCCATGGCCGCGGTGAGCTCCGTGCTCGTCGAGAACCACGACTCGACGATGGCGGGGGTGATGACCTTGGACTTCGGCCCCATCAACAAGATCGACGCGCCCAGCTCGCGGACGCTGGCGATGAAGAGCAGGAGCCAGGCCGCGACCAGGCCGGGCTTGAGCAGCGGCATGGTGACGGTGCGCAGGCGATAGCCCCATGAGGCCCCGCACATCTGCGCCGACTCCTCCAGCGACCGGTCGATCTGGAGAATGACGCCCGAGATCGTCCGGAGCCCCAGCGGCAGGAACACCGTGAGGTACGCGATCAGCAGGAGCCACAGCGTGCCGTAGATGGGGATCGGGAAGACGAGCCACGCCCACAGCATCCCGAAGGCGAAGACGAGGCGCGGGACGGCCTGGGGAAACATCAGGAGATATTCGATGACGCCGGCGCCGGGCAGGCGCGAGCGGTAGATCAGCCACGAGAGGAATCCCATCAGGAGCACGCCGATGCTCGCGGTGGCGAAGCCGAGGAGCAGGCTGTTCCAGAGCGCCGAGCGCACGGCGTCGAGGGACAGCGCGGTCGCGTAGTTCGCCAGCGTGAAGTTGTCGCTCCGGGGAAAGACGGATGTCAGACGCTGGAACGAGGCATACAGGATCGTCAGCACCGGCAGGACCACAGCCACGCCCAGGTAGGCCACACAGATGCCGAGGAAGGGCCAGCGCAGCCCGCCGACGTCCATCACGCGAGGCCGGAAGGCCTTGCCGGTGATGGTGGCGTAGTTGCCCGCGCTCACGATGCGCCGGTACGCCCACACCATGACGAACATCACGGCGAACAGCGACACCCCCATGGCCGCCGCCGTCGGGAACCGTGGCGGATACTGGGACACGAGCTGGTACATCGCCGTGGTCACGACGTAGAAGCGGTTGGGGAGCCCGAGGACCAGCGCCGCGGAGAACGAGCCCAGCATCTCGGCGAAGACGAAGATGGTCGCCCCGAGCACGCCGGGCAGGACGAGCGGCAGGGTGATGCGCAGCATCGTCCGCACGCGGGCGGCGCCGAGGACCTGAGAGGCTTCCTCCATCGCGGGGTCCATGGATTTCATCACGGCCCCGATCATCACGAAGGCGACCGAGCCCTCGAAGAGGGCCATCACCCAGGCGATGCCCCAGGGCGTGTTGACGTCGATGAGATGTCCCTCGCCCCCGAGCGCCCGCCAGATCTGGTTGACGAAGCCGCTCTGCGGCGAGCCGATGAGCGCCCAGGCGAGCGCTCCCATGAGCGGCGTGACGTAGTACGGCATCGCCATGAGCTGCTCGAACGCCGCGCGGCCGGGGACGTTCGTCCGCGAGAGGATCCACCCCATGGCGAAGCCGACCACGATGGCCAGCACCGTCGCCACCGCGGCGACGAGCAGCGTGTTGCCGAAGATGTGCGCGTAGCGGGGGAGGTCCGTGTAGTTGGCGAGCCCGTAGGCCTCCGGCGGGCGGGCCTGCGGATCGCCCACGCTCAGCGAGGCCTGGATGAGATACGCGATCGGATAGAGGACGAGGACGGCGGCGGCGCCACCGACGAGCAGGCTGACGAGCCGCGGGCCCGGGCGCTTCACAACCCCATGATCGAGTTCCACTCCTTCACGAACACGGGGTGACTGGCCACGTAGTCGTTCCAGTCGGAGGGGAACAGGAGCTTGAAGTCTGACAGCCGCTTGCCGGTCGGCATCGGCCCCGCGTCGGCCCGCACCGAGCCGTAGAGCAGGATCTTCTGGTTCTGGTACACCGCCTGGCCGCGCTTGGAGAGGGCCCAGTCGAGAAAGAGCTTGGCCGCCTCGGGATGGGGCGCGCGGTTCACGACCCCGATGTAGATCGCGATGGCCGGCAGCCCGTCGGCCGGCGACACGAAGTCGATCTCCGCGCCCTTCTCCTGGAACAGCGTATACCCCGCGTACTCGGCGAGCGCGCACACTCGATCGTCGCCCTTGGCCAGCCGATCGAAGAGCTGGGCGCGCGCGTCGAATCCCTTGGGCCGCTGCTTGGCGAATTCCAGCCAGAAGTCGTTGCCGTAGAGCTTGCGGAGCATGTACCACTGCGCGTGCTGCATCCCGGACGTGGCGAGCTTGGCGCTGATCCCGTCCTTGAAGGCGGGGTTGAGGATGTCCTTCCAGGTCTTGGGCGCCTGCTCGGGCTTCACCCGGGCGCGGTTGTAGGCGATGCCGGCGAACCCGACGCCGGGGACACCGAAATAGCCGGCCGGCGTCGACTGGTACTCGGGCTTGTACGCGGCGTACTCCGGCGACAGGTACTGTTGCCACCCACCCTTCTTCTGGAAGTCGATGGCCGGCGAGACGTCGGAGAGTTGCAGCACGTCGACCCCGAAGCGTCCGGCCGATCGCTCCGCGGTGATCTTCGCGTAGAGCGCGCCCGTCTGCAGCCGCACGTAGCTGGTCTTGATCTTCGGGAAGTCCTTCTTGAACGTGTCGAGCAGGACCGCGATACCGGGCTCACTGTCGTGGCCGTAGTAGACGACCTCGCCCTCCTGCTCGGCCTTGGCGACGTCGGCGGACGTCTGGAAGTCCAGGATCCTGGTGGCCGCGCGCGCCGGGCTCTGGGCCGAGGCGAACGGCGCTCGGGCCAGCACGGGCGCGGCGGCGGCGAACGCTCCGTACCGAACGAAACGGCGCCGGGTGATCATGAGCAAATCTCCTCTTCGTCGAGATGTCGGGGGCGCGGCGGCGCGCCGTCGTAGCATAGGCTACATGATTTCGTTCAACCGCATCAGCAAGCAGTACGGGCGCCAGGTGCTCTTCGTCGACGCGTCGTTTCAGTTCAATCCGGGAGAGAAGGTCGGGCTGGTCGGCCCCAACGGCGCCGGCAAGACCACGCTCTTCAGGATGATCGTCGGCGAGGAGGCGCCCGACGAGGGGGACGTCTCGGTGCCGAGGAAGCTCACGATCGGCTACTTCCGACAGGACGTCGAGGAGATGACGGGCCGCTCCGTGCTCGACGAGGCCATCGCCGGCAGCGGCCGCCTCGGTGACCTGCACCACGAGCTGAACGATCTGCAGCACGCGATGGCCGACGCCGGGCGCGCCGGCGACATGGACCGGATCCTCGCTCGGTTCGGTGAGGTGCAGGAGGCGTACGACCATCTCGGTGGGTACGCGCTCGAGGGGAAGGCGCGCGAGGTGCTGCAGGGGCTCGGCTTCGACGACGAGCGGATCGACGGCGATGTGGGTGCGCTCTCCGGCGGATGGAAGATGCGGGTCGCCATGGCGCGGGTGCTCCTCGGCCGTCCCGACGTCCTGCTGATGGACGAGCCGACCAACCATCTCGACATCGAGTCCATCCTCTGGCTGGAGTCGTTTCTCAAGGGCCTGCCGGGCGCGCTGCTCATGACCTCCCACGACCGCGAGTTCATGAACCGGATCGTGACCCGGATCGCCGAGATCGACGGCGGCGAGATCACCGTGCACACGGGCAACTACGACCACTACGAGCGCGAGCGCACGATCCGCGAGACCAACCGGGAAGCGAGCTACGCGCGCCAGCAGGCGATGCTCGCCAAGGAGCAGCGGTTCATCGACCGCTTCGCGACCCACGCCGCCAAGGCGGCCCAGGTCCAGAGCCGGGTGAAGGCGCTGGACAAGATCGAGAAGATCGAGCTACCGCGGCGACGCAAGCTGGTGAAGTTCGACTTTCGCGCGCCCATGCGGTCGGGTGAGCAGGTCGCCACGCTCGCGGACGTGAAGAAGGCGTACGGCAAGCATGTCGTCTACGACGGCCTCAGCCTGACCATCCGGCGCGGCGAGCGGTGGTCGGTGATGGGCAAGAACGGCGCCGGCAAATCTACGCTGCTCAAGATGATCGCCGGGGCTCTGGCGCCGGACTGGGGGACGGTCCAGCTGGGCGCCAGCGTGACCATGGGCTACTTCTCCCAGCAGGCGCTCGACGTCCTCGACCCCGACCTCACGATCGAGGAGCAGCTACAGGCCGACTTCCCCAACGAGGGCATCGGCGTGCTACGCAATCTGGCCGGCGCCTTCCAGTTCTCCGGCGACGACGTCGACAAGAAGGTCCGCGCGCTCTCGGGCGGCGAGAAGACGCGGCTCGTGATGGCCCGCATGCTGCTCAACCCGCCGAACTTCCTGGTGCTCGACGAGCCGACCAACCACCTCGATCTGGAGACGAAGGAGATGCTGGTCGGCGCGCTGGGCGACTTCGACGGAACCATGATCTTCGTGTCGCACGACCGGACGTTCCTGCGGGGGCTCAGCAACCGGGTCCTCGAGCTGGGCGGCGACGCCGACGCCGCGCCGCACGTCTATCCCGGCTCGTACGTCGAGTACGTCGAGCGCACCGGCCACGAGGCCCCGGGCGTGCGCGCCTAGCCCCTCGAAATACCCTAGGATCGTACCGGCTGGGGCACCGCGCAGTACACGCCGTTGGGCTCGACTTGGAAGATCCGGTTGAATCGGCTGCGGAAGTTCTCGAGCGCGCAAATGGCCCCGAGCTCGACGAGCTGCTCCGTCGTGTAGTGCCGCCGTAGGCGCTCGAACATGTCGTCGCTCACCTCCACGGGCATCCCGACCGTCGCGTCGGCCAGCTCGAAGGCGAGCTTCTCGGCCTCGCTGAAGAGGGGGCTCGCTTGCCAGGTCGCCACCGCCGCGATCTCGTCGTCGCTCGCGCCCGCCCTGCTGCCTCCGGCAGCATTGAGGTCGCTTCAGAAGCCGCAGCCGACCTGACTGGCGATCCTCACGTTGAGCAGACAGCGCAGCTTGTCCGAGATCAACCCGGACTGCTGGATGCCGTCGGCCAGCGCCTTGACGCCGAGCTGGATCGTCGGCCGATGCGCCCAGATCCCGGTCGTGTTCATGACCTGGCCGAACGCCTTCATGTTGGCGTCGTACAGGGATCGGACGTCCGGGTGCGCTTCCTCGCGCGTGAGTGCCTGAACTCGAGCCATGAGCTTACCTCCGAGCGATAGCATAACTGCATCTCCGAACAGCGGCTTGTCCCCCGCCGCGTCGCTCCGAACGGAGGGCGGGGGCTTGTCCCCCGCCGCGTCGACGGCCCGGCGGAGGACAAGTCCCGCCCTACGACGGAAACGATATACCGGTGAGGTCCAGCCGTGGCCGTGGGCGATGATTCCCGGGAGGCGCCGCGTATAATCACGAGCGCGCGTGAGGCGCAGAGGAGGCTCATCATGGCGGTGCAGACTTCGCAGGAGCGGATTCGACCGACGACGGGAACGCACGTGGTCCGAGTGCAGCACGAGGGCATCGTGACCGCGGACGCCGAGCGGTCGAAGGATTTCTACTGCCGCGTGTTCGGGTTCCAGGTGGTGCCGCGCCCGGCACTCGGGTCCGCCGGCTACTGGATCGGCACGCCGGGCATCTTCCCGCAGATCCACATCATCCAGTCGGACATGGTCCCGCCGGGGCCTGGCGCCCCGATCAGCCCGCGCGGTCGTCACACCTGCTTCGAGGTGGCCGACTACGACGCCATGAAGGCCACGCTGGAGTGCCTAGGCATCAAGTACGTCGAGAACACGCAGCCCGGCGGGCGCATCCAGATGCTGTGCAACGATCCCGACGGCAACACCCTGGAGTTCCAGCCGACGACCGTGTAATGCGGGCGGCCGTATTCCACGGGGCCGGCGACGTTCGGCTCACCGACGTCGCCGAGCCCGTCCCGCGCGAGGGCGAGGTCGTCGTCCACGTGACGATGGCCGGCATCTGCGGCAGCGACGTGAACCGCTTCCGCTACGGCTCGCACCCCTGGCCGCCGCCGTTCATCATGGGCCACGAATTCTGCGGCGAGATCGCGCGCGTCGGGCCCGGCGTCGCCGAGTGGCGCGAGGGCGATCAAGTCGTCGTCCAGCCGACGCTCTCGTGCGGAGCCTGCGTCTACTGCCGCGGCGGGCGCGAGAACCTCTGCGTCGACTTCGTCCGCCGCGGCCTCACGGGCTCGGGGACCGACGGCGGATTCGCCGAATACGTCCGCGTGCCGGCCTACCAGCCGCATCGCCGCCCGCCCGCGCTGTCGCCGGACGTCGCGTCGCTGGTCGAGCCGATGGCGGTGAGCGTCCATGGCTGGAACCTGACCGGGATCGAGCGGCCGGGCAGCGCGGTCGTGGTCGGCCTCGGCAACATCGGGCTCCTCGCGGTGCGCGTCGCGCGGGCTAATGGGGCGCGCCGGATCATCGCCGTCGGCAAGTACGCGACCCGTCAAGCGCTGGCGCGGACCTACGGCGCATCGCTCGTGCTGGAGCCCGACGCTCCCGGGCTCCTCGAGCGGGTTCGCGAAGCGACGGACGGGCTGGGCGCCGATCTCGTCCTGGAAGCCGCCGGCTCGCCGTCCAGTCTCCGCATGGCGGTCGCGATGGCCGCCAAGGGGGGAACGGTCGTCGTCCTCGGCGTGATGCACCAGGAGATCGCGCTCGACTACCGCGCGATCCTCATGAACGAGCAGCGGATCCTCGGCTCGATCATCTATCGCCGGCCGGACTTCGCCGAGGCCATCGAGATTCTCACGCGCGACGGCGTCGATCCACGGCACGTCACCGAGACGATCCCGCTCGAGGACATCGTTCCGCGAGGCTTCGTCCCGCTGACCGAGCATCGCGGCAAGCACTTGAAGATCCAGGTCCGGCCGTAGGAGGACACGATGGGCGACGTCGATCTGTGTGATCTCAGCGTTCACGATCTCGGGGGGCGGATCCGCCGGCGGGACGTTTCTTCGGTCGAGGTCGTCGACGCCCACCTGCGACGGATCGAGGCCCTGAACCCGAGGCTCTCGGCCTTCTTCACCGTGACCGGCGACCTCGCGCGGCAGGAGGCCCGGCGCGCCGAGGCGGAGATCGCGGCGGGACGCTGGCGAGGGCCGCTCCATGGCGTGCCATACGGGGCAAAGGACATCATCGAGACGGCGGGAATCCTGACGACGCACGGCTCGAGCTTCTTTCGCGATCACGTGCCTACCGAAGACGCGGAGTGCATCGCCCGCCTCCGCCAGGCCGGAGCCATCCTGCTGGGCAAGACCCTCACCCACGAGTTCGCCTCGGCCGCGACCACGATCAACCCCCACTACGGCACGGCGCACAACCCCTGGAAGCTCGACCGCATCACCGGCGGCTCGAGCGGCGGCTCGGCCGCCGCCGTGGCCGCAGGGCTCTGCTCCTTCGCGCTCGGCTCGGACACCGGGGGCTCCATCCGCAATCCCGCCGCACTCTGCGGGATCGTCGGGCTCAAGCCGACCCACGGCCGCGTGAGCCTCACCGGCGTGTGCCCGAACGTGCTGACGTTCGATCATCTCGGCCCGATGACCCGCACCGCGCGGGACGCCGCCCTGGTGCTCCAGGCCCTGGCCGGTTACGACCCGAGGGACAGCACCTCGCGCGATGTCCCGGTCCCGAACTACACGGCGAGCTGGGAACGTGGCCTGCGGGGGCTGCGTCTCGTCCTCTGCCCCGACTTCTATACACATGCCGAGATGGACGCCGAGGTGCAGCACGCCTTCGACGATGCCATCCGCGTCTTCCAGGACCTCGGCGCAAAGGTGGAGACGGTACCGTTCGCACACGGAGGTCGGTTCAACGACGTCTTCCGCATGATCGCCGGGCCGGAGTACGCGGAGTTCCACCGGCCGTTCTTCGAGAAGAACCCCGAGGGCTACGGCAAGGACGTCCGCGAGCGCCTGGCGTGGTCGTTCGAGATCACCGCGGACCAGTACGTGCGCGGCCTGCGCGAGCGCGAGCGGCTCCGCCGCGAAACCGCCGCGTTCTTCCAGGCAGCGGATGTCTTCTTGCTTCCCTCCATGCCGTGCACGGCCCCGCCCATCGCGACGCTGAAAGCGCGCGTGAACGGCAAGGAGTACGACGGCGCGTGGATCCACCGGCCGTTCCTGAGCGCGCACAACCTGACGGGCTGCCCGGCCGTCTCCCTCCCGATGGGCTTCGATCGCGAGGGGTTGCCGCTTTCCCTCCAGATCGTCGGGCCGGAGTGGAGCGAGGCGCGGATCCTCGCTATCGCCCACGCCTATGAGGAAGCCACTTCGGCGTCCCGCGCGACATATCAGAACTTGGACATTGCATGACCCTCGCCCGTTGTTGGATGCTAGTGTCCCGAGTCAGAAATCCGTTGAGCACCGAGGCCGGTGATGCGCCCGGATGGCAAGGCGCGAAGACCGAGGATATCGGGAATATCTGAGGGATGAGCAACGCAGCCAGCCGGGATGCAGCGCCGGCCGAATG
>WNGF01004820.1_pt1 | contig 54999 bp, 54 predicted proteins | sample 5400641 | NCBI WGS metagenome assembly WNGF01 (sample SAMN13153371, study PRJNA577476) | soil metagenome | isolation source: 80 cm soil or saprolite under grassland replicate 2 | place: USA:California | collected 2016-06-15
TTCGCACATGCTTTCGCGGGCGCTCCTCTACACCGCGGTGACGCGCGCGCAGCGTCTCTGCGTCCTCGTCGGCGAGCGGAGGGCGGTCGCGATGGCGTTGGGCCGGGCCGAGCAACGGCGGCGCCACTCGGGTCTCGTCGAACGCATCCTCGATTCGGGATAGTCGGGGCTATCGTGAGTGCATGGTCCGCGGCGCCGCGGTCTGTGCATGTCTCGTTGCGCTGATCGGCGGCGGCGCCGGCGCGCGGCCGAACCTCGTCAAGAGCGCGCTCTCATCACATCCTCACATCGAGTCGCGTCGCACTTCCCGCATTCTGCGACAGGTCGGCTCGGCACAGGGAAGGAATCGTTCGCGTAGCGACCGCCCCGCGCGTATCAGCCTTCGTCCTTCGCCGCGCTCGCCTAGACGGAGGTCAAGGCGGGTCATCGCCAGGGTCGCCTCGCCCTTTTAGGCCCTGAGCACGATCTTTCCGAACACCTCCCGCGCCTCGATGAGACGGTGCGCCTCGGCTGCCTCGGCGAGCGGGAGCTCGCGGTCGATCACCGGACTCAGCTCGCCGCTTCCGGCCAGCTCGATCAGATGGTCGAACTCCTCAGTCGTCACCGAGGCGGCGCCCGTGCCGATGATCCGCGCCCGCTTGGGGATCACGGTCCAAAGATTGAGTGAGACGATCGGACTTTCGATCGCTCCTGGGGTGACGAGCCGGCCGCCCGGAGCGAGCGCGGCCAGGCTGCGCTCGAACGCGGCACCGCCGACGGGGTCGAAGACGACGGCGGCCTCGAGCTGCGCGATGCGCTCGTCATCGTAGGCGAGCGGTTCGGCGCCGAGCTCGCGCAAGCGCTCGTGCTTGGACTCGCTTGCGGTGGCGTAGACGGTCGCCCCGAGGTGGCGGCCGATGTCGATTGCGGCTTGCCCCGTGCCGCTCGAGCCGGCCTGGACGAGGAGCGTGTCGCCGCCCTCAAGCCCGCCGTCGGCGAGCGAGGCCCAGGCGGTCTTGTACACGACGCCGAGCGCGGCCGCCCGGGCGCTGTCGAGCGAGTCGGGAATCGGCCGGACGTTTTCGGCAGGCGCCGCCAGCAGCTCGGCGTAGGCGCCCGACGTCCCGCTGACGAGGACGCGCTCGCCGCTGTCGACACGCGTCCCGGCCGCCTCGACCCCCGGCGTGAAGGGCGGCGAGGCGCCGGTCGCAGCCGGATCCCGGCGCTGGTTCAGATCGAAGTGGTTGACGGCGGCCGCCTCGACGCGGACGAGTACCTGCCCCTCGCCCGGTTCCGGGTCGGGGACTTCCTCCAGCTTGAGCACCTCCGGCCCGCCGGCCTCGCGGATCACGATCGCACGCATGGCGCCTCCTCTCGGTCGCGGAACTACTTGAGCAGTCAAGCAGAACGCGCTGAGCCGAACGTTCCGAACTCTCGGCCCGCATTCGGCAACGAGCGGAGGGGTGCGCGACGGAACGGACCGGTGATTCGACGACTTGCCCCGGTTGCGTGTGTCTCGCGCTCGGTGGAGGCATCGTCGGGTCGGCGGTGCGTAGATCCGGCCCCTCTCAGAGCTTCCTCGGGGCTACTTGCAGACCAGCTCGGGCGGCGTAGCGGCTGCTGAAGTAGTCCTGGTACTAGTACTTGCGGAAATGATCGGTCCCGACTGTGACGGTGCCGGCGACGACGTAGCAGTGTTTCTCGTGGTGGCTTGTCTGCCGGCCGAACCATCCGCCGGCGAATCCGAGCCCGAGCCCCATGGCGAGGATCGGCAGGATGATCGTTGTCCTCACGCGGCCTTCTCCTTCTCTCCTCGGCCCAGCGTTGGCATTTTCCCTCCTTGAGGCTTGGGGCGTTGCTGTCGCACTTCGGCTCATCTGCGACAAACAGTGCCGGCGATACCCGGCGCGCGATCTCGGGGGCGCCAAAGGCAAGACGTAAGAACGCGTTACATGGTCGATGCCTTTTTCACAGAAAGTCGGGCCGGCATTTCGGCTCTCCGAGGCCATTTGCAGCGGACGTCGTGCTCACATTCTGCAACGCATGCGCGCGCCGGCGGGAACGCTGACACCGTCTGCAGCTTGACTCTCTTGCGGTCGCGGCCAGCTGCCGGGGCCGGTTCCTCCGGAAGATCGGCCGAGGATCAAGCCCAAGGTTCGCTTCGCCGACCGGGAAGGCCGAAGCTACGGGCTCAGCCTCGAGAGCGCGCTCGATGACCGGCTGCTGCACCCGTCGGCGCCCGCAAACAATCGCTATTTGCGAGAATCTCGCTCGTGCGGGTGCTGCTCGAGCGGCGGTCATGGCGACGCCGGAGACACGCCAGACACATCGCTCTGGCGCTTCTGCTCGTGCTCACCCTGGCGGTCGCGAGACTCGTGGCGGGCGGCTGAGGCGCGTGCCGACGCGTACCTTCCCCCACCCGCTTGGCGGCGAGCTCGAGTACGGGCTCTCGCAGTGCCGCGGGTTCACGGTCGTCCGCGGCGAGCGGCGCATCGGAATCGTCGCCGAGGTCCGCTTCGCTTCGGACGCACATCGGCCTGACGAGCTGCTCGTCAGGCGCGGTCGCCTGACGAGGCGGAACCTCGTCATCTCGGTGAGCAGCATCCGGGAGGTGCAGGTCGGAGAACGGCGCGTCGTGCTCAAGCAACGCTGAAACACGCGCTCGCTACCCCTGCCGCCAGCGCAGGCCGGCTCGCACCCGCTCGTGCGGATCGCGCGACTGCCCGGTAGGGGAAACGACGGGTGCGGCAACGGCCGTGACCGCTTCCCAAACGTCTTGCCGTCGTCGGGGAGAGCAGATGCGTGCATGGCTTGTCGCACTCTGGCGGAACTGCGACACGCTTCCGGCTGGCCGCTGACCCGCGGCGCCGGTGGGGTCGCTCAGCTTGGCTTTCGAACGAGCAGTGAGTCGATGTCGCTCGCGGCATCGACTCCGCCGACGAGCCTGACTGCGGCGATCGACTCGGGGTGGAGCTTGCACCAGACGCGAAGCAGGCCCTCGATCTCCAACCTGGCGGCGTCGTCGAGAAGCGGCATGCGCGGCGTGATCTCCAGGGCATGATGACCGACGTGCTCAACCGCACAGTCGCTGCGACGAAAGAACTCGGCCAGGTCGTCGCCAACCTGACGCTCGCTAAAGACGATCCGCAACACCCTCTCCCCTTTACCTCTTGTACTGCAACGGGGGGCCGGACACAAGCCTCGGGTCTTGGTCGCATGAAGGCACTGACCGGAGCCGGAGCTCGGGCCGGGCCCTCCCGCCGCAGATCAGGTTGCGAGGCCGGCTGGGCCGCCTAGGAGCCGGCGTAGCGCGAGCGGGCAGCGGGCGCGTCGATCCAGCTCCTGCTCGACGTCCTCGAGCCACTCGCGCCCGGACGGCTCGATTGACGGACGTAGGGATTCTATGTAGGGATGGGAAGTGGCTGGGATGCTTCGCTCCGGTAGCGCATTTCAGATGAGGACCGTCATGCGGCCAGAAACGAGGAGGCACCTGCCGGAGCGAAGGGCTGCTTCTGGGTGAGCATGTGCCAGATCGCCTGGGCGAGCCTGCGGGCGGTGTCGACCTGGGCAACGCGGGGGCCGCGTTGTCTGGAACGCTCAAGGGCAGCGCTCGAGGCTCCAGCCGGTCCCTTCGGCCGGCCCATTGGCCTGCCGAAGGTTTCTAGGCCTTCGCCGGCTCTGCGTCTGAGACGACGGCGAGCTCGGATCGCCGCCCGGGGACGAGCAGCGCCGCCAGTGAGCAGACGACAAGGAAGGCCGTCGCCATCAGAAATGTGTCGGTGAAGCCGGTGCTGGTCGGGAGGCCGCTGCGGGTGTGATCGGCGATGAAGGTCGCGGCGAGCTGGCCACCGAGGGCGCCGCCGATCGTGCGCATGACGGTGTTCATTCCACCCGCGACGCCGGTCTGGCGCGCCGGCACGGCCTGCACGACCAGGTTCCCGAGCGCCGCGAACGCGAGGCCGATGCCGACGCTGAGCAGCGCGGCGCTGATCAGCATGTCGTAGGGATGCCCATGCGCGGCGGCGAGGAATGCGAAAGCGGCGGCCGTGATCGCGGAGCCGACGACGGTCGCGAGCTTCGAGCCGAAGCGCGAGGCGATGACGCCGGCCGCGAGCCCGACGAGCACCATTCCGACCGTCGAGGGCAGCAGGTAGAGCCCGGACTGGACGACCGAGGCGCCGAAGCCGAAGCCCGTGCTGCGCGGCAGCTGCGCGAACTGCGGGAAGACGATGAAGGACGAGTACATGCCCGCGCCGAGCAGGAAGGCGGTCACGTTCGTCGTCCAGATACCGCGGATGCGCATCATCGTCATGTCGATCAGAGGCTCGGCGCTCCGAGCCTCGACGACCACCCAGGCGGCGCAGATCGCAAGACCGGCGCCAAGCAGACCGAGCGTGCGCGCGGAGCCCCAACCCCAAACGGTCGTCTCGCTGATCGCGACGAGCGCGAGCGACATGCCGGCGCTCATCAACACGGCTGCCGGCCAGTTGATCCGGCCGGGCACGCGCACCGGCGACTCGGGCACGAAGCGCCAGGTGCAAAACGCGGCTGGGACGATCAGCAGCAGCGGCATCCAAAACAGCCAGTGCCAGCTCAGGCGCTCGACGACGAGACCGCCCGCAACGATGCCGACGCCCGCCCCGACGCCGAGGATCGCCGAGATCAAGCCGATCCCGCCTGCGACCTTCTCGCGCGGGAACTCGTCGCGGATGATCCCGAACGCAAGCGGGAAGATCCCTCCGGCGACGCCCTGGATCACCCGCGCGACGATCAGCAGCGCAAGCGAATGAGCGACGCCCGCAAGCAGCGTGCCCGCGGCGAGCACGACAAGCGTCCACACGAGCACATGCTCCTTGCCGTACATGTCGCCGAGTCGGCCGAGGATCGCCGTACCGACCGACGCCGAGAGCAAGTAGCCGGTCAGGAGCCACGCCACCCCGGTTTCGCTCGTGTGGAGCGCGTGTTGGATCGTCGGCAGCGCCGGCACCACCGCCGAGCTCAGCATCGCATACGCGAACCCCGAGACCGAAAGCACGGCCAGCGTCACATTCGGGCGTGCGCGGCGCTCCTGGAGATCGGTCACAGACTCCCAACCGTAGCGGGCTGGTGAGCAGCGAGCACTACAGGAGCCAGGCAGGCATCGACGGCTGACAGCGAGGACGGGCTCGCAAGTAAGACCACGCGAGGCGCGCTCGAGCAGGCATATTTCGGGCGTTGTCTATATCGACAACAGACGGCGGCGGCGGCGTCGGCCCTGCTCGACAGTGGCGCGCCGAGATCTGGGGGAAGAACTGGGGCGACGCGCCAGCGAACGTGCAGGAGGACCTTCAGGAGTTTGGGCGGCTCTCCCGCGCCGGCCTCAGCTGGGCTGAAGCTCGCGACCTGCTGGCGGAGTGGTGGCCGGTCCCGGTGGTGGTCGCAGCCCTGGGGGAGGCGCAAGAGGAGGAGCCGTTCGAGCTCGAGGTCGAACTCGGCGGCGTCCCTGGAGAGGTCGCCCGCTGGCTGAACCCGCTCGTCCTCAGCGTTCTCCGCTGCGAGTGGCTCCGCGCGTAGGGGCCACGGATTGGCGCCGCGAGTACCTCCACGAGCCCGTCGACGGGACACCTCCGGGACAGCTCGACGCCGGTGGGTCCGCCTCCGACGACGACGAACGTGAGCCACGCGGCCCGGCGGTCGGCGTCCGGCTCGACCTCGCCCGCCTCGAACGCTGTCAAGATCCGGCGACGGACCTCGAGGGCGCTCTCGAGCGACTTGACGTCGGGCGCGAGCGGCCGCCACTCGTCGTGGCCGAAATAGGAGTAGCTCGACCCGGCGGCGACGATCAGGCTGTCGTACGAGATCGCGCGCCGCTCGTCGCCGCTCGGGAGCCGGTCGAGAAGGACGCGCCGGCCTGCGAGATCGAAGCCGGTGACCTCGCCGAGCAGGACGCGGACGTTCCTGTCACGCTTAAAAATGCCGCGCAGCGGCGCCGCGATCTCGCCGGGCGAGAGCGCGCCGGTCGCCACCTGGTAGACGAGCGGCTGAAAAAGGTGGAAGTTGCGCCGGTCGATCAGGGTGATGTCGACGGGCGCGTGGCGCAGCTTTCGGACGGCCTGCAGCCCGCCGAATCCGCCGCCGACGACGACGACGCGGTGGCGCGCGCCTGATGCGCGGTCGTCGGGTGTCGTCAGGCCGCGGCGGCGGCCATGACCACTTTGGCCCCGTCTCATTCGCTGCACCATCTAGAGGACGATCTGGCGCAGCAGCTCGAGCGGACAGCCCGCCGATGCGAGCGCGGCCGCGAGGTGGTGGTCCGCGTCCGACTCGGCGAGCTCAGAAGACTCGGCGGCTGAGAAACCGAGCTCGGCGAACCGCTCGAGACGCCACACGAGCAGTCTCTCGTCCTTGAGGATCTCGTCGCAGGGCATAGTCACGAGGCGCTCGGTTGGGTGCTTGAGGAGAGCCACTTTCCGTGAACACGCTCCGCCGCCCTGCGGGTGCAACCCCGTTGTGAACAGCGTGGGCGGACAAGGTGCGCCATGAGCGGCAAACGAGCGCTAGCCCAGCCGTAATCCTGGCCGATTTAGCAGAAAGGTGTGATCGTCGATCCGGATCCTCGTCGAGGGCAAGTCGCAAGCGGCGAGCCAGCGATCGACGGCCTCTAACACGCCCGCGATCAACGGGTCGAGATGCAGGGCTCGGCGATGATGTACGTCATCCCCGAGTTCCTCCGTCACTGGGGCCCCGCGTCGGACTCGCCCCGTTTCCGAGCGTCTTCTTGACCTTGTGCAGGCCCTCGACGAGGCGGTCGATCTCCTCGGGGATCGTGTAAAGGTAGAAGCTCGCCCGGTTCGTGGCGGCGACGCCGAGCCGGGCCATCAGCGGCTGACAGCAGTGGTGCCCGGCGCGGATCGCGACGCCCTCCCAGTCGAGGATCTGCGCGACGTCGTGCGGATGGACGCCCTCGACGTCGAACGAGACGATCCCCGCGCGCCGCTGCGCTGGCGGCCCAAAAACGTGCACGCCCGGCACGTCCGCCAGGCGCTCGAGCGCGTAGGCGGCGAGGGCGTGCTCGTGCTCCTCGATTGCCTCCATGCCGATCTCGGTCAGGTAGTCGATCGCGGCGCCCATCCCGACGGCCTCGCCGATCGGCGGCGTGCCGGCCTCGAACTTGTACGGAAGGTCGTTCCAGGTCGTGTTCCCGATTGTGACCTTCCGGATCATCTCGCCGCCGAAGTTGAAGGGCGACATCCGCTCGAGCAGCTCGGCGCGGCCCCAAAGCACGCCGACGCCCGTCGGACCGCAGAGCTTGTGCGAGGAGAAGGCGAGGAAGTCGCAGCCGAGCTTCTGGACGTCGATGCGCCGGTGCGGCGCCGCCTGCGCCGCGTCCACGACCATGATCGCGCCCTGCTCGTGCGCCCAGGCAGCGAGCGTCTCGACCGGGTTGATCGTCCCGAGAGCGTTCGAGACGAGGTTGTTGGCGACGACCTTGACGCTGCCCTGCTTCGCGATCGCGTCGAGCGCCTCGAGCCGCAGCTCGCCACTGCTGTCGACGGGAATCGGGCGGAACTTCCCGCCGGTACGCTTCGCGATCTGCTGCCAGGGCACGAAGTTCGAGTGGTGCTCGAGCTCGGTCGCAACGACGACGTCGCCGGGGCCGAGACTGTCGAGGCCCCAGGCGTAGGCGACGAGGTTCAGCGCTTCGGTCGCGCTGCGCGTGAAGACGATCTCGCGCGTGGAGGCCGCGTTGATGAAGGCCCGCACCTTCTCCCGCGAGCCCTCGAAGCGCTCGGTCGCCCGCTCGGCGAGCAGGTAGACGCCGCGATGGACGTTGGTGTAGGACGTCTCGTAGAACCCGCGCTGAGCGTCGAGCACCTGCCGCGGCTTCTGCGCGCTCACCGCGGAGTCGAGGTAGGCGAGCGGCTTTCCGTGGACGCGCTGCTGGAAGATCGAGAAGTCCGTGCGGAGCGTGTGCGCGTCGAGCTTGGCCTCTCCTGCGATCGCCGCCTCGACGGCCTCTGCGGCCTTAGCCAACCGAGCCCTCCATCTGCAGCTGGATTAGGCGGTTCATCTCGACCGCGTACTCCAACGGCAGCTCCTTCGTGATCGGCTCGACGAAGCCGCTCACGACCATCGCGGAGGCCTCCGCCTCGGAGAGCCCGCGCGACATCAGGTAGAAGAGCTGCTCCTCGCCGATCTTCGACACAGTCGCCTCGTGCCCGATGTCGACCTCGTCCTCGTCGATCCTGATGTACGGGTAGGTGTCGGAGCGCGAGTCCTCGTCGAGGATCAGCGCGTCGCAGACGACCTTCGACTTCGCGCCGTGCGCGCCCTTCGCCACCTCGAGCAGCCCGCGGTAGCCGGCCCGCCCGCCGTTCTTCGAGATCGACTTCGAGTTGATCACCGACGTCGTGTTCGGCGCGATGTGGACGGCCTTGCCGCCCGCATCCTGGTGCTGGCCCTCGCCCGCGAAGGCGATCGAGAGCACCTCGCCATGCGCGCCCTCGCCCAGCAGCCAGATGGCCGGGTACTTCATCGTCAGCTTCGAGCCAAGGTTCCCGTCGACCCATTCCATCGTCGCGTTCTCGTAGGCGACCGCGCGCTTCGTGACCAGGTTGTAGACGTTGTTCGACCAGTTCTGGATCGTTGTGTAGCGGCAGCGTGCGTTCGGCTTGACGATGATCTCGACCACGGCCGAGTGGAGCGAGTCGCTCGAGTAGACCGGCGCGGTGCAGCCCTCGACGTAGTGCACGTAGGCGCCCTCGTCCACGATGATCAGCGTCCGCTCGAACTGACCCATGTTCTCGGCGTTGATCCGGAAGTAGGCCTGGAGCGGCATCTCGACCTTGACGCCCGGCGGCACGTAGATGAACGAGCCGCCCGACCAGACGGCCGAGTTGAGCGCTGCGAACTTGTTGTCGTTCTGCGGGATGATCGTCCCAATGTGCTGCTTGACGATGTCCTCGTGCTCGCGCAGTCCGCTGTCCATGTCGAGGAAGATCACGCCCTGGGACACGAGCTCCTCCTGGAGCTTGTGGTAGACGACCTCGGATTCGTACTGGGCGCCGACGCCGGCGAGGTACTTCTTCTCCGCCTCCGGGATGCCGAGCTTGTCCCAGGTGTCGAGGATCTCGGCCGGCAGGTCCTCCCAGCGCTCGGCCTGCTTCTCGGTCGGGCGGATGTAGTAGTAGATGCTCTCGAAGTCGATCTCGTTCAGGTTGCCGCCCCATTGCGGCAGCGGCCGGGCGAGGAAGTAGTCGAGCGACTTGTGCCGGAACTTGCGCATCCAGTCCGGCTCGTTCTTGTGCTCCGCGATCGCCTCGACGACCTCGTGCGAGATCCCGCGGCCCGACTTGAAGAAATAGTCCTTGGCCTCGTCCGGGTTCGAGAATCCGTACTTGTACTCCTCGCGGATCTGCTGGACGACTTCGGTCTCGGTCGTCGCCACACGACTCACCTCCCGCCTGGTTGGGAGAGTGGCACCGATCCACTAAGCCACCCGCCGTCCCAGCTTGTCACGATTTTTACAGTAGAAACGATTACTATCAGTTTCACATCCACGGCGTGGATAGGATCTGATCGTGACAAGGACGACGAGCCAGGCAGTCGGTCAGCAGGGTGCGACGCTCCATCGCGCACTGAGCGACCGAAGCCGTGTGCGGATCCTCGAAGTCTTGCAGGAGGCTGAGGCGCCTCTCGGCGCCCGTGAGCTTGGAACGCGCGTCGGGTTGCACTTGAACACCGTCCGCTCGCACCTTCGGGTCCTCGCCGAGGCAGGCCTCGCGTCGGCAAGACGCGAGGAGCGCACCCGCCCCGGCCGGCCACGCGTCCTCTACGAGGCCACGGCCGAGGCGCTCGACGCACCCGCGCTCGCCAGCTATCGCCTCCTTGCGCAGATCCTCGCCAGCTCCCTCGCTGGCTCAGAGCGCGCCCCCAGCGCTCGCGCCGAGGAGGCTGGACGGGCGTGGGGCGGGCACCTCGTCCGCAAGCCGCCACCGTTTACGTCGACCTCGAGGGAGGAGACGATCGACGAGGTCGTTCGTCTCCACGAGGAGTACGGTTTCAGGCCCGAGCTCAGGCGAGCGAAGAGCGGGCAGGAGATCGTGCTGAAGCGCTGTCCCTTCCAGGAGGTGGCGACGACCTACCAGGCCGTCATCTGTCCGCTCCATCTCGGTCTCATGAGGGGAGCCCTGGCGGAGCTCGGGACTGGCGTCGAAGCGGACTGGCTCGAGCCCTTCGCCGAGCCAGGCGCCTGCGTCGGCCACTTGGCCGGCGCGTGAAGGGCGGCCTCGACTCCTCTTGGTAGATGGGACAGCAACCCCCGACCGTGCGAGCAGACTCCTCACGGCCTTCGTCGCTGATCGCTCCGAGAACCTTCTGGGACTCGGCCCGCGCCTGGCCAGCTGCCCTCCCTCTTGCGCCGGGCGCAAGCGGCGCAAGGGCGCACACCGCTTCGGTCGATCCCGCTCATAGATTGAAGCGCGACCATGAGAGACGACGCAAACAAACGGCGCAAAGCGGGATCGTGCCGCCCTTCGAGCGTCGCGCTCGCGAGCGCGCGCCCCGCGTTCGTGGGCAGCCTGCCGTAGTAGGCCGCGCGCCGACACCACCGACGAGCCGGGCAACGACGAGGCGGGAAGACCCACCAGGCTGTCTGTGCTCTCCTTGAGGGCACCCCTCAATCAATCAACCCTTCAACCGCGAGCGCAAACCGGCTCCGGGAACGGCATCGCGCCCCGCTGGGCCGCCTCAAGCAACCCCTCAATCGGCCAGTGCGGGCTCGTGCGGCAGTGGTGACGCTGAACGCCTTGTCATCTCAAGGTTGACAGGGCGATCGTCAGCTGCGATCGTCTCCTCGCCAGGTCAACGGTCTGAGGAGAAGGAGTCGCGCTGAGCGTGCCGCCGCTGATCCGGGAGGTGTTCGAGCTGCTCGCGCGCGAGGAGGAGGAGGCGCTCGTGCAGCTGGCCGCGATCCGCACGCTCCGCGGCTGGCTCGGCGGGCGCGAGCGGCTGAGCCTGGCGGCGGCCCGGGCCCAGGAGTACAGCTGGGCGGAGATCGGCGCCGCCCAGGGGCGCCCGCGGCAGGCGCTCCAGCGGCAGGCGACGAGGAGGCGGCCGCCCGTCCTCGGCCTGACTGCGCCCGACTTCGTCGGGGTCGCAACGCCGGAGCTCGAGTTCTGGCTTCAGTGGTGGAGCGGGGGCGGCTGGGAAACGGCCGGGCCAGAGGAGGCGAGCCGCGACCCCGAGCGCGAGCAGGAGCGGATCCGGGCCGAGCTGACGGCGCGCTCGCGCCGGGCAGGCGCAGGCCGCCGCCCGACGAGGTCGTAGCTGGCTACCCGAGGTTCCTGTCGCACTTCCGCCTATCTAAGGATGTCCGGGGCGGCAAGGCGGATGTCGGGGGCGGCAAGGCGGGGACCTGGGACGCTCGCGGGGGCGGGGCAAGCCCATGCCTATCTCGGCGCGCAACGAATCGCGGCGCAAGTTGTCGAGTCGGGGAAGCAGGAGACGGCTCATTCCAAAGCGGAGCCGGCGGCTACCGGGCTCAGGCGGAAGGGGGAGCGCGTCACGGCTGATCCTGCCGCTCAGGCTGAGGCGAGCTCGAGCTCGCGCAGGGCGTGGAAGGCCCGCTTGCCGATCTTGCGGGCGACGGTCAGTCTGGCCACCGTCGTGTCGCGCCGCGCGCGGGTGGCCCGGTAGAGGGCGAGGTCGGGGCGGTTGACCGGTGCGCGTGCACGGCCGCTTCGACGAGCGCCCAGCGCAGATGGGGCGAGCCGGCCTTGGCGAGGTGACGCGCAGCGCCTTTACCGAGGGCCGTCGGGCGCCGGCCTCGATCCGCGAGATGTAGGCATAGGAAACGCCCGGGCTACTGAGCTCGCGCTGGGAGAGGCCGCGCTCGAGGCGCAGCCGCCGCAGCCGCTCTCCGATCGACTCCGCATGCGCTTCCTCTGCCACGGTCGCTCATCTTGGCCTGCGCGCCGGGCTGGAGTCATCGGCCTTCGCGCACGAGACTAGGGCGGCTCCCGCCGGCGTATTGGGAGCGACCGCGGCTCTCCAGGCATCGGAGTAACCACTCATGAAGGGAGGTGAGCCATGCGGGCCCGTCTCATGACGCTGCTCCCGCTGCTCGGCACGCTCGCGCTTGCGCTGCTCGTCGCCGAGGGCTGGGGCCCGTAGCCGATAGCTGCGGCGGGGGCGGCGCTTACGCCGCCCCCGCCGCCGTGCCGCAGGCCCGAACGCGCCTGGCGGCGGCTCGACGAGTGCCTAGGTCGCCCCGGCGAAGTTGCCTGTCGCAGTTCCGCCAGAGTGCGACAGCTAGGCACTTCGACACGCACGCGGGCAGGCGGAGCAAGTCCTCGCTGGTCACAAAACCACCGCCCATGCTCCGCCGTCAGGAATGAGGTGCGGCCAGACGTGCGGCGGCGCGAAGAGGATTTCGGTCCCGGCGTCCGCGGCAAGCCGGCACAGCTCGAGCCCTTCCTCCAGCGTCTGGGCGCCGTCGTCACCTGGAGGCACAACGTGCGAATGGCAGTCGACGAAGCCGGGGCTCACCCCGGCAGGCTAGTGGTGCCCTTACTCGCCGCCCAGGTAAAGCCGAAGCCCAGGTGCGACCGAGCGCAGCTCCCGCAGGGCCCGCGACTCGAGCTGGCGCACCCGCTCGCGGGTGATGCCGAGATCGACGCCGAGCTCCTCGAGCGTCTGCGCCGGCTCGCCGTCGAGCTCGAAGCGGCGCGAAAGCACGTGCCGCATGCGGGGAGCGAGCCTCGTCAGCGCCTCGTTGAGCTCGGCCGAACGAAGGATCTCCGCGGTCGCCGTGTCGGGGCGGTCGGTCTTCGTGTCCTCGATCAGGTCGCCGTAGAGGCTCTCGCCGTCGCCGACGGGGGTCTCGAGGCTGACCGGATCCTCGATCAGCTCCAGGAGCGTCTGGACGCGCTCGGGGGGAAGACCGCTCTCGATGGCGATCTCCGGCAGGAGCGGCTCCCGGTTCAGCTTCTGTGCGAGGACGCGTCGGGCGCGCATCATGCGCCGCACCTGCTCGGCGACGTGCACCGGTAGGCGGATCGTCCGGCCTTGGTCGGCCAGCGCGCGCGTGATCGCCTGGCGGATCCACCAGGTCGCGTAGGTCGAGAGCTTGTAGCCGAGCTTGTAGTCGAACTTCTCCACCGCCCGGATCAGGCCGAGGTTCCCCTCCTGAATCAGATCGAGGAGCGGAACGCCCGCCTTCGTGTAGTTCCGCGTGATCGACATCACGAGCCGGAGGTTCGACTCGATCAGCTTCCGCTTGGCGTCGCCTTCGTCCTTCAGGCGCGCGAGCTCGCGTTCCTGCGCGGGCGTCAGCAGAGGCCCGTCGCCGATCTGGCGGACGTAGAGCTTGAGAGGATCGGCCGTCTGCGGCTCGGTCTGCTCGACCTCCTCGGCCTCGGCGTCCGGCCCATCTTCTGCCTGGGCTTCCGGTCCGGCTTTCGCCAGCTCGGCAACAACCTCGAGTCGCGGCTCTGTGCCGTCTGGCTCGGGGAGCGCCTCTGGGAGCGGCCGCTGCTCCATGGCCTGGCTATCGGCTCGGCGGCTCCCTCTCTTGAGGGACGGGGCCACCCGCACGAGGGATCGGGGATCTCGGCGGCGAACCGAGAGGCCAGACATATGCTTGGAAGACGGCTGTGTAATCGTCCAGCACCGGAAGCGGCGCCTAACTCTCGTCCGCCCTCGTCGTCAGACTCTCTGGTGGCCATGACAGGGTCACCGGTCTCATTCCAAGGGGCTCTTTAAAGATGTGCGGAATCGCCGGATACAGCCTGAGCACGTCCAGCCGCGTCGAGCGGACGCTCGCGGCGCAGGCTCTCATGGCCGGAATCGCCGAGCGTGGCGCCGATGCGGTCGGCTACGCACACCGGGCGCCCGGCGGCGTCGTCGAGATCCACAAGCAGCGTTCCGGCGCGAGCGCCCTGCTCGAGGACGTCGTGCTCCCGGAGACGGCGACCGAGACGCTCGTCCACGTGCGCGACTACACGAAGGGCCATCCGCGGATCGAGGCGAACAACCACCCGATCAGGCACGGCGCCGTCGTCGGTGTTCACAACGGGATCATCGTCAACGACGACGAGCTGATGGAGTCGCACGGCTTCGAGCGGGCCGAACACGAGATGACCGTCGACTCGGAGGCGATCTTCGCCCTCGCCGAGGCGCACGAGAGCCATGCGACGGCGCTGGAGCAACTGCGCGGCTCGATGGCGACCGCGTGGATCGACGAGCGGCGCGCAGGAACGCTCTTCGTCGCCCGGGGGATCGGCCGTCCGCTCTGGCTCGGCGCCGGCCGAGACGAGGTCTTCTTCGCGTCGACCAAGGCGGCCCTCGAGGTGGTCGAGCGCTACCTCCCCCTGAAGCTGCGCAAGCGCGAGCTCCCGGAGGGGACGCTCGTCGTCCTCGCCCACGGTCGCGAGCTCGGCCAGGAACGTTTTCGGCCGGACCGCGATTTCGAGGAGACTCCGCTCCCGGCCGTCCGCGCCCCGCGGGAGGGCGCGTTCTGCCTCCAGCGCCTGGCCGCGCTGGCCGCTCTCGGCTAAGCCAACCGCCCGTCGGCTCGGACCTTGGCGCCGGCCTCGAGCAGCCGCTCGCGGATCAGGAACTGGAAGGTCGACCAGGCCCCGCGCCGGCCCTGGAACATCCGGTAGATCTGCCATTCGGTCAAGAGCGTGTCGTCCTCGCGCCGGGCATCTGCCCAGTCGGCGAACTTCGGCAGGCGCTTCAGCCTCCGCGCGAGCTCGACTCCCTGCTCGAGGGCCCGCTCGAGCCTCTCCTCGCCAAGCGGAACGTCGAAGCCTGCCTCGCGGAGCGCGTTTGCGAGCGAGCCGAATGTGTGCCAGTAGAGCGACTTCGACGGCATCTGCCCGCGGTGCTCCTCGATGTCCCGGGCGGTCGGGATCCGGCCCAGCTCCTCGCCGAGCGCGCGCAGCAGGTCGAGCAGCTCCTCGCGTGTGGCGAAGCGGCGCGGGACGAGACCGGCGTTCCGCTTGGCCTCGTTCCAGCTGCCGAAATGCTCGATCACCGTCTGCGGGTGGACGGTCGTCTCCGGATCGGCCGCGAACTCGCGCATCGTCGGCGAGCGGCCGAGGCGCCGGGCACAGTCCGAGAGCTCCTCCAGAATCTGATCGTTCGTGTAGCGCTTGCGGATCCCGGCCTGAAAAGCGGCCAGCGCTTTCCGGTCGATCCCCGCGAGCGCGCGGTACTGTGGCGCCCGGGGCATGTGAAAATAGAATAGAGCAATTACGCCCCGATGCAAGATCGATGCTAGCGTCTGAGCGTGCTTGCTAGAAAGGCAGTGCGAGGAGGCGACGAGGGCGGCCGGGTGCTTGCCGTCTCGCTCGAAGCCCATAGCCCTTTCCGAGGGAGGAGCCGGAATGCTCCCGACCTGGAAGGAGTGATTCGCTTCGGCCGGCGAGGTAGCGTCCCGACCGTGCGTCTTTTCGCGGAGATCGTGCTCGCCCGGGCGGCGGCCCGGCTCTCGCGGGTCGTCGGAGCCGGCGGAGGTACGACCGTGCCCGGAAAGCTGCTCTGGAGGCTAGATCCAGGCGCAGTCGACCGGCTCGCCGCGCGGCTGCCCCTGGGTTCGGCGCTTGTCTCGGCGACCAACGGCAAGACCACGACGTCGGCGATGGTGGCGCGAATCCTTGCTCCTTCCGTGCGGCTTGCGCACAACCGGTCGGGCGCGAACCTCGTCTCCGGTGTGGCCTCCGCCCTGCTCGCCGCGCGCGAGGCGGAGCTGGGCCTGTTCGAGGTCGACGAGGCCGCCCTGCCCGAGGTCGCCCGGCGGCTGCGGCCGCGCGCGGTCTGCCTCGGCAACCTCTTCCGCGACCAGCTCGATCGATACGGTGAGCTCGAGCTGCTGGCCGGACGTTGGCGAACCGCCATGCGGGAGCTGCCGCCCAAAGCCGCGCTCGTCGTCAACGGCGACGATCCCCAGGTCGGCGACCTGGCCCGCGAGCGGCAGGTCGCGACGGTGTTCGGGCTGGACGATCCACGCCATGCTTCCTCCGAGCTCCAGCACGCGGCCGATTCGAAGTGGTGTGTCCGCTGCGGGACGCCCTACACGTACGCGGCGGCGTACATCAGCCATCTCGGGGACTACCGCTGCGAGGCTTGTGGGCAAGGGCGTCCGATGCTGGACGTCTGTGCGCGCGAGATCGAGCTGAACGGGCTCGAGAGCGTCTCGTTCGAGCTGACGACGCCGGAGGGATCGCGTCGGATCGAACTCGCCGTGCCGGGGTTGTACAACGTCTACAACGCTCTCGCCGCCGCCTCGCTCGCGCGCGAGCTCGGAATGGAGTTGGAGCGGATTCAGGCCGGTTTGCAGGGGTTCTCCGCCGCCTTCGGCCGGTTCGAGCGGATCGCGCTCGGGGACCGGACGCTGCTCGTGCTCTTGATCAAGAACCCGGCCGGGGCGAACGAGGTGGTGCGGACGCTCGTCGCGGGAGGCGCCCCGAGGGTGCTGCTGGTCGCGCTGAACGACGAGATCGCGGACGGCCGCGACGTCTCCTGGATCTGGGATGTCGACTTCGAGCCTCTGCTGGCCGGGGTCGAGCGGCTGGTCGCGACCGGCGGGCGGGCGGCCGAGCTGGCGCTGCGCTTCAAGTACGCGGGGCTGCCCGGCGACGCGATCGAGGTCGTTCCCCCGCTGGGCGACGCGCTCGATCGCGGCCTGGAGCTGACCGGACCGGGGTCGGAGCTGGTCGCCCTGCCGACCTACACCGCGATGCTGGCGCTCCGTGACCTGGTCGGGCGGCGCGGCTTCGTCAGGCCCTACTGGGAGCAGGCGGCGTGAGAATCGTCGTCGGGCACCTGTTCCCGGACTACCTGAACATCTACGCAGACCGCGGCAACATGGCCGTGCTGGCGCGGCGAGCGGCCTGGCGCGGGCACGAGCTCGAGGTGCGGACGCTCGGGGTTGACGACGAGGTGCGGCCGGGCGAGCACGACCTCTACTACGTCGGCGGCGGCCAGGATCGCGAGCAGGAGCTGATCGCGCCGGCGCTGGCGGCGAAGGGCCCGGCTTTGCGGGAAGCGGTCACGGGCGGCGCGACCGTCCTGGCCGTCTGTGGCGGTTACCAGCTGCTCGGGCGCTTCTACCGCGACCAGAGTGGCGATGAGCTACCCGGGGTCGGGCTCTTTCCGCTGCACACGGTCGCCGGCGAGCGGCGGATGATCGGCGACGTGCTGCTCGAGTGCGAGCTTGAGCCCGGCACGCCGCGGACGCTCGCCGGCTTCGAGAATCACGCGGGGCGTACATATCTCGAGGAAGGCGCGGAGCCGCTCGGCCGGGTCGTCGCCGGGTTCGGGAACGACGGCGAGAGCGGGTACGAGGGCTGCCGTGTCGGCCGTGCGGTCGGGACCTACCTTCACGGCCCGCTCCTCCCTCGCAACCCGTGGCTCGCCGACTGGCTCCTGGCGCAGGCGCTCGCCCACCGTACGGGAGAGTCCCCGGAGCTCGAGCCCCTTCCCGACGAGCTCGAAGCCGAGGCCCATGCGGTCTCGTCCGCCCGAGCCCGCGCGCGCGGCGGGCGCTTCTGACTTGTAACAGACTGTTACATGGAGGTCTCGGACCTTCGAGGTAGTGAGATCCGCTGTCGGTACGGGATGTCGAGCGACCTAGTAACAGCCTGTTACTTGGAAGATCGGGTCATGGGGAGGCCGTCGGGATCCGCGATCTCACGCCCGCTTATTCTGACCGAGAGCTCGCCGCCCGCAGCCGACATGCGCCGCTGCGGCCCAAGGGCAGGCTTGCCGTCAGCGGCTAAAGCCCCCGCAAGTCGTCATGGCCGCGAAGCGGCCGGACTTGGGAGGGTTCGAGCGGCCCGGACTTGCGAGGGCTAAGGAGCCCACAGGGCGCCGAGGTAGACGGCCGGGTCACCGGGTGTCCAGCGCTGGAGGAAGCGCTGGATCGGCGGGTGGACGACGACCTCGTCCAGCTCGTCCGGGCTGAACAGACGGTGGCCGCGGACGGCGGCGTCGTGGGAGGTGACCGTCTCCAGGGAGCGGCCGCCGAGATCCCCGGCGAAGATGATGTGGACGACGTGCTTCGCCGCGAAGCTGCGTACCGGCGAGATCGAGTCCACAATCGCGACCGGCCCTTCGACCGGCACCTCGTCGGTGATTCCGACCTCCTCGGCGAGCTCGCGGTGGAGGGCGTCCACGAGGCTCTCGCCGGAGTTGACGCCGCCGCCGGGAAGGAGCCAGTAATCGCGATCGCCCTTCTCGTGCCGGCAGAGAAGGACGGTCCCGCGCCAGCGCAGGATCGCCGAGACCCGGATCCGGGGCTCAGCACCCATTCACGCCCTCGAGGAGCCGAAGCCGCGCACGCCTCGCTCGCTCGCCGGAAGCTCCTCCACCTCGCTGAGCTCCAGCTCCGGCACCGGCAGGACGACCAGCTGGGCGATCCGCATCCCCGGCTCGACAACGAACGGCTCGTCGCGATCGGTGTTGAGCAGCACGACCCGGATCTCCCCGCGGTAGCCGGAGTCGATCAGGCCCGGAGCGTTCACCACCGAGATCCCGTGCCGGGCCGCCAGCCCCGAGCGCGGCTGGACGAAGCCGGCGAAGCCCCCGGGGACCGCCACGGCGACGCCTGTCCCGACGACCGCCCGCTCCCCCGGTCCGAGCTCGTGCCGATCGCAAGCGGCCAGGTCGAGCCCGGCGTCGCCCGCGTACGCCCGCCCCGGGAGGATCGCGTCCTCGCGGAGCCGCCGGACCGGCAGCTCGGTCACGCGCTCGAGCGCGCCGGGGCCTCCCGGTCGCGCGTCTCGGCGATCAGGTACCGGGCGAAGCGGCGGATCTCCCTGCGCGGCAGTCGGGCCCGCAAGAACACGCCGTCGGCCCGGTCGGAGCGCTCGTCCACGGGCGCCCCGAGCGCGTAGAGCTCGGCCAGCCGCGCGCCCTCGGCGTACGGGATCAGGAGCCGGACCGGCTCGAACCGCTCGGCGAACCGATCGGCGATCCGGCCGCGGAGCTCCTCGAGCCCCTCCCCGGTGCGGGCCGAGACCTGCACCGCATCGGGGAACCGGTTCGCCAGCCGCCGCCGTTGCAAGCTGTCGGCCGCGTCGATCTTGTTCAGGACGAGCTCGACCGGGAGCTCGCCCGCGCCGATCTCGCCGAGGACTGCCTCGACAGCCTCGAGCATCTCGTCCAGGCTCCCCTCCGGCACGGAGGCGTCGGCCACGTGCAGCACGAGGTCGGCGACGAGCGTCTCCTCGAGCGTTGCCGCGAAGCCTTCGACCAGCTGGTGCGGCAGGCGGCGGATGAACCCAACCGTGTCCGTGACGAGGTAACGGCGCCCGTCCACCTCGAACCCGCGCGTGGTCGGGTCGAGCGTCTCGAACAGCCGGTCGTTCACGCAGACGGCCGCGCCGGTGAGCGCGTTCAGGAGGGTCGACTTGCCGACGTTGGTGTAGCCGGCGAGCGCGATCGTGGGAGTCTCCGACCGGCGGCGCGACTTCCGCCGCGTCGAGCGCTGCTTCGCTAGGCCTCGGAGCCGCTGGCGGAGAAGCGTGATCCGCCGCCGGGCGAGCCGGCGGTCGGTCTCGAGCTGGCTCTCCCCCGGGCCGCGCGTGCCGACGCCGCCGCCGAGACGCTCGAGGTGCTGCCACAGCCCGCGCATCCGCGGCAGGTTGTACTCGAGCTGGGCGAGCTCGACCTGGAGCTTGCCCTCGGCGCTGACGGCGTGCTGGGCGAAGATGTCGAGGATCAGCTGCGTCCGGTCGACGATCCGAGCCTGGAGCGTGTCCTCGAGCCGGCGCTGCTGCACCGGCGCGAGCTCGTCGTCCACGATCAGCACCTCGGCGCCCGAGGCCGGAAACGTCTCCTTCAGCTCGGCGAGCTTGCCCTTCCCGACGTAGGTGCGTGGATCCGGGCGCGCCCGGTGCTGGACGAGCTCGGCCACGGGCTCGACCCCGGCCGTGCGCGAGAGCTCGCGCAGCTCGGCCAGCTCGTCGTCGAGAGCCACGCCCTGCTCCAGCACGGCGAGGACGAACCCGCGCTCGGGCTCCGCGCCCGGCGCGGGATCGGGCTGGCGGGTCGTCACGCCTGGATTATGCCCGCTCGCAGGGAGGTTTCTATCCGGCGCATCGCCTCGGCGAGACGGTCGTCCGGAACGGTCAGCGAGAGGCGGACGAACCCCTCGCCGCTCGGGCCGTAGGCCGGGCCGGGAGAGACCACGACGCCGGTCTGCTCGAGCACGAGCTCGGTGAACGACGCCGACGTGTGTCCTGCCGGCACGCGCACCCAGAAATACGGCGTCGCCTGCGGGGGGTCGACCTCGAGCCCGATCGCCGCGAGCGCCTCGACGACCAGGTCGCGGCGCCGGCGGTAGACCTCCGACATCTCGCGCGGAAAGTCGCGCGCCTCGGTGAGCGCGGCGATCGTCGCGCGCTGGACCGCCTCGAACATGCCCGAGTCGAGGTTCGTCTTCAGCTGCCGGTATCGCTCGACCACCTCGGCGTTGCCCGCGACGAGCCCGGAGCGCCAGCCGGTCATGTTCCAGCCCTTCGAGAGCGAGAAGATCTCGATCCCGACCTCCTTCGCGCCGGGCGTCTCGAGGAAGCTCGGGGCGCGGTATCCATCGAAGCAGATCTCCGAGTAGGCGTTGTCGTGGACGACCACCAGGCCCTGCCGGCGGGCGAGCTCGACCGCGCGCTCGAAGTACCCCGGCTCGACGGTCGCACCCGTCGGGTTGTTCGGGTAGTTCAGGAAGAGCAGGTTGGCGCGGGCCGTGATCTCGTCCGGAACTCTCTCCAGGTCTGGCAGAAAGGCGTTCGCCTCCTCGAGCGGGAGGTAGTGGACTTCCGCGCCCGCGAAGAGCGGACCGGAGGTGTAGGGCGGGTAGCCGGGGTCCGGCGAGAGGCAGATGTCGCCCGGCTCGAGCAGGACGAGCGCGACGTGGCCGACCGCCTCCTTGCCCCCGAGCGCGGGCACGACCTCCGACTCCGGATCGAGCTCGACGCCGAAGCGCTCGCGGTAGAACGCGGCCGCGACCGCGCGGAGCTCGTCCGAGCCGTGGTTCGTCGGGTACCTGTGCGTGGATGGATCGCGCCCGGCGGCAGCGAGCGCCTCGACCACCGCAGCTGGGGTCGGCAGGTCGGGATCGCCGATTCCGAGGCTGATCACGTCGACGCCCTCACGGTGCTTCCGCGCAATCGTGCGCTCGAGCTCGGCGAACAGATACGGCGGGACGGCGTCAACGCGCCGCGCGAACTTCACAGCTCGAACTCCTGGGCCAGCTCGACCGAGCAGATCTCCTCCGCCGGACCCGTTAGACGCGCCTCGCCGGCTTCGAGCTCGACGGTCAGGTCGCCGCCGGCGAGGTGGACCGTGACCGGGCTCTGGCACCAGCCGTTGGCGATAGCGGCGGCGCTCGCGGCGACGGAGCTCGTTCCGGAGGAGAGGGTCTCCCCCGCCCCGCGCTCCCAGACGCCGACCGTCAGCTCGTGCGGACCGTCCACGCGGACGAGCTGGACGTTCGTTCGCTCCGGGAAGCGGTCATGCTTCTCGACCAGCGGGCCGAGGCGCAGCAGCTCCGTCCGGTCCGGCTCCCGGCGGATGACCGCGTGCGGGTTTCCGACGGAGACCGGCGTCAGCTCGATCTCCTCTTCTGGGAGGGGGAGCCGCTCCGGCCGGCCCACCTCGACCGCGCCGACCTCGAGCTCGACCTCCGCGCCGGCGCGCATGCGTGCCCTCACCTCTCGTGGCCCCACGACGATCCGGACCGCTTCGGTGCCGCTCCGGCGGGAAAGCCAGCGCGCGGCGATGCGCGTTCCGTTCCCGGAGAGCTCTGCGGTCGAGCCGTCGGGGTTCCAGATCACCACCTCGGCCGAGTCGCCGTCCACGGCGACGACCTCGAGAATCCCGTCGGAGCCGACGCCGAAGTGGTAATCGCAGAGCCGCTGGACGCGCTCAGAGGTGAGCGGGACCGCGAGCTCGGCCCGCTCGACGAGCAGGTAGTCGTTCCCGAGCCCGTGCCACTTCGAGAGCCTCATCCGGCCTCGGCCACGCTACCAAGCCGGACTGCGAGGGAGAGGATCTCCTCTGCAACCTCGTCGGGCGGACGATCCGCGCGGACCGGGACGAGCCCCGGAATCCGTCGCATCCACTTGCGCTGGTACGCCGCGTAGCGGCGCGTGCGCGCGATCAGCGCCTCGAGGGCCTGCTCGCTGGGAAGCTCGGCGATGTCGCGAAGGCCGTGGATCTGGCGGGCGGTCGTGGAGATCGACCCTGCGAGGGCCCGCCGGACCTCCTCCTCGACCCCGCGCTCGAACATCGCCCGAGCGCGCTCGACGATCCGGCGGAAGATCTCCTCGCGCGCCACGTCCAGGCCGACGATCAGGGTCGGATGGCGCGTCTCGCCGCTCCAGAGCCTGTCGGCAGGGGGCAGGAGGCTCGAGCCGCGATCCGCGAGCTCCAGCGCGCGCACGACCCGGCGCCGGTCGTTCGGATGCACCGCGTTCGCGGCCGCCGGGTCGCGTTCGGCAAGAAGCTCGTGCGCCCGCTCGCCGCCGAGACGGTCGTAGAGGCGCTCGAAGCGCTTGCGCGCACCCGGCGCGGGCGCCGGCGGCACCTCGAGGTCGGCCAGGGCGGCCCGGAGGTAGAGGCCCGTCCCGCCCACGACGATCGGGGTTCGCCCCTGGGCGAGGATCTCGTCGATCGCAGCGTGCGCCAGCCGCTGGTACTCGGCAAGCGAGCTTTTGTGGTCGAGGCCCCAGATCGCGACCAGCCGTGTCGGCGCCTCCGACTGGTTGGTCAGGACCGGCAGGCCGCGATAGACCTGCATCGCATCCGCGGAGACGAGCTCGGCGGGGAGGCGAGCCGCCAGTTCCTCCGCGACGGCGGTCTTGCCCGAAGCCGTGGGCCCGAAGATCCCGAGAACCAGCTCAGCCACGAAGACGTGCATGGACGAGCGCGAGCTCCTCGTCGCTCACGCCGGCAGAGCGAAGGAAACCCTCGACGCTCCCGTAGCGTCGCCCTCCGTCTCCGCTTGCGCGTACCAGCCCTCGTGCCGTGGGCGCAAGCGCTCCTCGCTCAACGCGTAGTCGGCGGCGATGTGCTCGGCGTCGACGCCGGCCAGATGCAGGAGGAACGCCGTGAGCAGGCCCGTCCGATCCTTCCCGCCCACGCAGTGCACGACGACGCCGCCCTCGGGTGCGCGCGCGACGGCCCTGATCCCGGCAGCGACGTTCTGCTTGAAGTGCTCGAGGAAGATCAGATAGACGTCTCGCGTCGCGTCGGCGACATCGGGCGCGGCTGCCGCTTCCTCGATCTCCGTCTCGATCTCCTTCCACTCGCGTTCGTCGGCCTCCATGAAGGGAACGCGCAGGACGTCGACGGGCAGCTCGGCCGGCGGGTCGTCCTCGCGCTCGTGGTCGCCGCGGAGGTCGATCACCGTCCGGACGCCGTAGTCGACAGCCGCCTGCCAGCCGGCCTCGGTCAGCTGGCGGATGCTGTCCGCTCGAACGACGGCACGGTAGTTGGTCTCGCCGCCATCCCCGGTGGGATGGCCGCCGAGGTCGCGGACGTTCAGGCACCCTTGCCAGGCGAGGTCGCGCACGTGGGTCGCCACTAGGCGGCGACCGCTGCGAGGGCGGTGCCGCGCAGCGTCGTCGAGGTCGCGCCCTCGATGCGGACGTCCACCAGCTCGCCGAATGTCCCGGTGCCGCTGAAGTTGACCGTCGTGTTCCGGCGCGTGCGTCCCCGAAGGAGCGCTGAATCGGTCCGGCTGCGCCCCTCGACGAGTACCTGCTCGATGCGTCCGACACGTTCCTGGTTGCGCTCGTGCGCAATCCGCTGAACGACGTCGATCAGGCGCTCGATCCGCTCGCGCTTGACGTCCTCGGGTACTTGGTCGCGCATCGTCTCCGCCTCGGTCCCGTGCCTCGGCGAATAGACGAACGTGAAAGCGCCGTCGTATCCGACCTCCTCCACGACTTCGACCGTCTCTCTGAACTCTCGGTCCGTCTCGCCGGGGAACCCGACGATGATGTCGGTGGTGAGCGCGAGGTCCGGGATTGCCCCGCGCAGCTCGTCGACGAGCCGCAGGTAACGCTCGCGGCTGTACGTACGCCGCATCGCTTTCAGGATTCGGGTCGAGCCGGACTGAAGCGGCAGGTGCGCGTGCTCGCAGACCGCCTCGCACTCGGCCATCGCGGCGATCACCTCGCGCCGAAAGTCCTTCGGGTGCGGGCTCGTGAATCGAATCCGCTCGATGCCGGAAACCGCGTCGCACGTCCGCAAGAGCTCCCCGAACTCCGTCTTCAGGTCCGGCAGGAGATCGCGGCCCCAGGAATTGACGTTCTGGCCGAGGAGCGTGATCTCGCGCACGCCCTCTGCGGCGAGCCGTGTCACCTCGGCCACGATCTCCCCCGGCCGGCGGCTCACCTCGCGGCCGCGGACGGCAGGGACGATGCAGTACGAGCAGACCGAGTTGCAGCCCATCGACACCTGGACCCAGGCCTGGAAGCGGCGCTCCCGGTGCATCGGCAGGTTGCCGGCGAACGTCCGTGTCTCGCCGACTCCGAAGCGGCTGCGGGCCGCCTGGCCGCCGGCTCCGAGCCACTCGCCGAGGTGCGGGATCGAGCCGGGCCCGAACGCGACGTCCACGTAGGGATAGAGCGAGAAGAGCCGCTCCCGCTGCGCCTCCGCGTAGCACCCGCCGACCGCGATCACTTTCTCGGGGTCGCGCTCCTTCAGCGCCCGCGCCTGCGCGAGGTGGGCGGCGAAACGCTGATCCGGCTTCTCGCGGATCGTGCACGTGTTGAAGACGAGCACGTCCGCCTCCTCCTGGGCCGCCGCCTCGCCCAGGCCGAGCTCCTCGAGCATTCCCTTGATCCGCTCCGAGTCGTGGGCGTTCATCTGGCACCCGAACGTGGTGACGTGATAGCGGCGCATGGGGAGGCTCAATCGTAGCCGTGGCTACTTTGCAAATTCGATCGCGCGGCTCTCCCGGATCACGGTCACCTTGATCTGACCCGGGTACTCGAGCTGGTCCTCGATCTCGCGGGCGATCTCGTGGGAGAGGAGGACGGCGGTGTCGTCGTCGACCTCCTTCGGCTTCACGATCACGCGGATCTCCCGCCCGGCCTGAAGCGCGTAGACCTTCTCCACTCCGTCACGTCGGCCTGCGACCTCCTCGAGCGCCTCCAGGCGCTTGATGTAGTGCTCCAGGCTCTCGCCGCGCGCGCCCGGGCGCGAGGCCGAGATCGCGTCCGCGGCGATCAGGAGCACCGCTTCGACGGTCTGCGGCTCGATCTCGTAGTGGTGCGCCTCGATGGCGTGCACCACCGCGGGAGACTCGCCGTAGCGGCGCGCGAACTGCGCGGAGAGGATCGCGTGCGAGCCCTCGAACTCGTGCGTCAGCGCCTTGCCGAGGTCGTGCAGCAGCGCGGCGCGCTTCGCAGTCTTCACGCTCGCCTCGAGCTCGGCGGCCATGATCCCGGCAAGCTGGACGACCTCGAGCGTGTGCTTGAGGACGTTCTGCCCGTAGCTCGTGCGGAAGCGCAGCCGGCCGAGGATCTTCACCAGCTCCTCGTGGAAGTCGCCGCAGTTGGCCTCGAAGACCGCCTGCGCGCCGGCCTGAAGGATGTGGTCCTCGATCTCCGCCTTCGACTGGTAGTACATCTCCTCGATCCTGGCCGGGTGGATGCGGCCGTCCTCGATCAGCTTCGTCAGGGTCAGCTTCGCCACCTCGCGCCGGATGCCGTCGAAGGACGAGAGCACGACCGCCTGGGGCGTGTCGTCGATGATCACGTCCACCCCGGTGAGGTGCTCCAGAGCGCGGATGTTGCGGCCCTCGCGGCCGATGATCCGGCCCTTCATGTCGTCCGAGGGAAGCTCGATCAGCGAGACGGTCGTCTCCGAGGCATGGTTGGCGGCGACCCGCTGGAGCGCATCGGCGACGAGGTTGCGCGCCCGGCGCTTCGCCTCCGCGCGCGCCTCCTCCTCGGCCTGGCGCACTCGGCGGGCGAGCTCATGCCTGATCAGCTCTTCCGAGCGCTCGAGCAGGTGTGCCTTCGCCTCGTTCACGGTCATGCCGGAGATCCGCTCCAGCTCGGCGAGCTCGGACTCCCGCGCCTCCTTCAGCTCGTCCTGGAGCTGCTTCGTGTGAGCCTCGCGGTCCGCGATCCCCTGCTCACGCCGCGAGAGCTCTCCTCCTTCGCGAGCACCCGCTCCTCGATCTTGATGATCTCGGCGCGCCGTTCCGTCACCTCCTGCTCGATCTCGGCGCGGAGCCGGATCGACTCCTCGCGGGCCTCGATCTGCGCTTCGCGGCTGAGCGCGTCGGCTTCGCGCTTCGCCTCGGTCACGACGAGCTGGCGCGTCCGGCGGGCTGCGGCGAGGCGCGATCCGGCGAAGGCGTAGAGCGACAGAAACGCGAACCCGGCCCCGACTGCCAGACCGATCGCTATCCCGATGACGACGACCATGCGCGCTCCCTACCTTGCGCCGGGGGTGAGCCCGGCTGGGACCGGTTGTCCGCGCCGGAACGCGGTGCTCATCCGGCACCGCTGCACCGGGACATGCTCGAATCGGGGGGTGCGAGGCGCGCGAGCCTCGCGAGGCGGCTCAGCTCACCGCCGCTCCGGTTTCCCCTCCCTCGCGCTCGTGTGTGGTCTCGTCCTGGCTCTCAATCCGATTCGGAAACACGGTAGATGCAGGCAAAATGTCGAATGAAGCCCTCCTATCCTAGCGCCCTTCAGCCCTCCGGCGCAACGTGAACGCCTGCGGTCGCCTCGACAGCCTCCTCGTCGAAACCGCGCCGGGCCAGGTAGCGCGCGGTGGCAGGCCCGGCGCCGCGCGTCGAGACGATCCGCTCCGCCCGCTCGCGCTCGGGCTGGAGCCCGGATAGCGCCGCCTCGAGCTCGGCCGGCGAGATCCCGTGCCGCTCGAGATCGAAACGGATCGCCGCGTCGCCGAGTCCGCGGTCCGCGAGCGCCAGCGCGCGGGCAGAGGCGAAGCGCTCGTCGTCCACGAGCCCGGCACGGCGCAGCGTTCCGACGACCTGGTCCGTCCCGGCGGGTGCCACCCCAACCCGGCGAAGCCGCTCGCGCAGGCACCGCTCGGAGAGGTCGCGCCGGGCGAGCGCACGCCCGGCGACGCCGAGCGCCCGGGCCCGCCGCAGCTCCCGCGCCAGCGTGCGCAGCCGCGCGCGGTCGAGCTCGACGCCCTCGGCGAGCCCCGCGCGCACGACCGGCTCCAGCGGCAGCACCCGCCACGCTTGGCCGTCGAGCTCCACGCGCACGCGCCCGCGTCCGGCGGCGCGAAGCGCGGTCACAACGGCCATGTGCTACGCCTTCGAGCCGACCTCTTCCGGCGCCTCGGCCGGCTTCGGCTTCGCCCCGTTCTCGGCCTCGCGCTCCGGGAGCAGCCGTGCCGAGACGACCTGGTCCGGCCCGGCGAGCACCTGGATCCGCGCCAGGATCTGCTGCGCCACGTCCGGGTGCTCCCGCAGGAACGCCGTCGCGTTCTGCCGGCCCTGGCCGAGCCGCTCGTCCTCGAAGCTAAAGTACGAGCCGGACTTCTGCACGATCTTCCGCTCGAGCGCCGCGTCCAGCACGGTGCCCTCCCAGGAGATCCCGGTGCCGTAGATGATGTCGAACTCGGCCTGCTTGAACGGCGGCGCGACCTTGTTCTTGACCACCTTCACGCGCACGCGGTTGCCGAACGCCTCGACACCGTCCTTGAGCGTCTCGATCCGGCGGATGTCGAGCCGGACCGAGGAGTAGAACTTGAGCGCCCGGCCGCCCGGGGTCGTCTCCGGGTTGCCGAACATGACGCCGATCTTCTCCCGCAGCTGGTTCGTGAACAGGCAGATCGTGTCGGTCCGGTTGAGCGTGCCGGCGAGCTTGCGGAGCGCCTGGCTCATCAGCCGCGCCTGGAGGCCCACGTGCGAGTCTCCCATCTCGCCCTCGATCTCGGCCTTCGGCGTCAGCGCGGCGACCGAGTCGACCGCGACCACGTCCAGCGCCCCCGACCGCACGAGCAGCTCGGCGATCTCGAGCCCTTGCTCGCCGGTGTCGGGCTGCGAGACGAGCAGCTCGTCGATGTTCACGCCGATCTTCTTCGCGTAGGCCGGGTCCATCGAGTGCTCGGCGTCGATGAACGCACAGATCCCGCCGCGTCGCTGGGCCTCGGCGATCACGTGGTAGACGAGCGTCGTCTTGCCCGAGGACTCGGGGCCGAAGACCTCGACGATGCGCCCGCGCGGAAGCCCGCCGATCCCGAGCGCTAGATCGAGGGCCAGCGAGCCCGTCGAGACGGCGCCGATCGCGACCTGGGCCTGGTCGTTCATGCGCATCACCGAGCCCTTGCCGAACTGCCGCTCGATCTGGCCGAGGGCGGTGTCGAGAGCTTGCTCGCGGTCCAACGTCATCCACCTCCTAGGGCGACCGATTCCAGTACCTCGTACTGCGCTCCACCGGACCGCAGCAGCGAATGATAGAGAGCGGCGTCGGACGGAATGAACGTCCCGAGCTCTGGCAGCTCCGGGCGCAGGCCGGGTCTCCGGCGAAAGCGCAGGACGGTCACGTGCGGAAGCCAGTCCCTCCGCTCGCGCTCGTAGACGCCGAGCGCCTCGAGCCGCTCGTGCAGGTCGAGCGCCAGCGCCGCCGCCCGGCCCTCCTCGTCGCCGAGCGCGAGCATCCCGACGCTTCTGGTCTCGCGGTAGCGCCGGACGGACAGCACCGGCTGTTCCGCGCCTGCGGCCGCCTCGCGCAGGGCGCCGGCGATCGGCTCGGCCTCCTCGACGGGGCGGTGGCCGAGGAAGGCCAGGGTGACGTGCAGGTGGGCTCGCGAGAGCACCTTGACGTCGCGCGCATCGGCGAACGCGCGCCGCTGCCAGGCGACGAGGCCCTCCGCCGTCTCGTCGGGCAGGCGCAGCGCGCAGAAGAGGCGAATCCGCTCACGGCCTTCGACGCTAGCAGGGAGATTCACGCGTCTTCGTCACGATTCTGTGCCAGAAGCGTGCGCACGAGGTGCAGGGCCGCCGCCGCTGCGCGGCCGCGAACGGCATCCCGGTCGCCCGGAAGGCGCAGCTCGAGGACGCGGCCTCCTTCCGGCCCCTCGGCGTGCAGGTAGACCAGGCCCACGGGTTTCTCCGGCGTCCCGCCGCCCGGCCCGGCGATGCCCGTGACCGCGACGGAGACGTCCGCGCCCAGGCGCGACCTGGCGCCCGCCGTCATCGCGGTCGCCGCCTCCGCGGAGACGGCCCCGTGGCGCTCCATCAGCTCCCCCGGCACCCCGAGCAGCACCGTCTTGAGCTCGTTCGAGTAGGGGACGACGGCGCCGAGGAAGACGTCGCTCGCGCCCGGCACCGAGGTCAGGCGCGCTGCGACGAGCCCGCCCGTACAGGATTCGGCGGCCGCGAGCGAGAGCCCCCGCGCGCGGCAGGCTTCGAGCACGAGCTCCTCGACGGGCCGCTCGTCCTCGGCGAAGAGCCAGGGCCCGAGCCGCTCCCGCAGCGATTCCGCCAGCGCGTCCGCCCGCTCGCGCCCGCGCTCCTCGACCACGAGGTCGACGTGGATCTCGAAGTCGCGCGCGCAGACGGTCGCGGCGAGCCCTTCTCCCTCTCCCCCGCCCTCCGCGAGCGCCTGAGCCACCGCCGACTCGCTCGCGCCGTAGAAGCGCAGGACTCGCCGTTCAGGCTCGACCGACCGCTCGAGCACCCGGCGCACCGGCTCGGACTCGAGGGCCCGGGGCCAGAGGCGGCGCAGCTCCCCCGGCGGTCCGGGCAGGACCACGACGACGCAGTTCGTGGCGTGCAACACAAGCCCCGGCGCGGTTCCGGCGAGACCGAGGACACGCGCCCCTTCCGGGAGGGTCGCCTGCTTGCGGACGCCCGCCTCGAAGTCGGCGTACGGCCGGCCAAGGCGCTCGGCGATTCCGCGCGAGAACGCCTCGATCTCGGCCTCCAGCGCCGGATCGACGATCAGCTCCAGCCCCGCCGCGCGCGCCACGGTCTCGACCGTGCGGTCGTCGTGCGTGGGCCCGAGCCCGCCGGTTACGACGCAGAGATCGGCCTCCAGCCCCTCGCGCAGCGCCGCCTCGAGCTCACCTGGATCGTCGCCGACGATGGCGATCCGAGCCGGCTCGACGCCGAGCCGGAGCAGCTCACGCCCCAGGAACGGGCCGTTCCGGTCGGGCCGGTCGCCGCGGACGAGCTCGCTGCCGGTGACGACGACGACCGCGCGCGGGCGCGTCAAGCGGCGGAGGGAGCGCGGACGATGCCCGTGGGCGTGACGAGCACCGTGGCCGTGGCGCCGGGCCCCGCAGGTACCGTCACCGGCTTGCCGTTCAGAGCGATGCTCAGGTTTGAAGGTGCGCCGAAGTTGATCCACAGCCGCCGGACCCGGAAGAACTTCGCCTGGCCGAGCTCGAGCGTGCCCGTGTACAGCGGCCTGCCGTTCTGCGACCAGTTGCGGATCTCCATCCAGCAGTTGCCGTGCGTCGCGCTCAGATAGAGGCGGAAGCGAGCCGGCTTCCGCGCCGCGCGCTTCGAGCGCTGCGGAGGCGCGGCCGGCGGGGGGTTCGACAGAGTCGAGCGCGTAACGAGGTTCGGGATCGGCGTCTCGCTCGAGCCGCTGAACTTCCACGCGGCGATCACGAGCGCGAAGAGCGCCACGATCCCGGCGAGCCCGAGCAGCACCCCTCGTCGCTCGAGCCGATGGTGGCGGCGCACGTGCGAGCTGCGGCGCGCCACGACGGGCTCCCGCTGCTCCTCCTCGCCGACGCCGTAGCGCGAGTTGTACTCGTCCACGTAGAGCTGGCCGTCGAGCCCGAGGTAGTCGGCGTAGGTGCGGAGGAAGCCCTTGACGTACGTCTGCGCAGGCAGGATGTCGAAGCTCTCCTCCTCGAGAGCGCGCAGGTAGCGGGTTCTGATCTTGGTCGCCAGCTCGATCTCGCCGAGCTCGAGCTGCTGGCGGTGGCGGGCCTCGCGCAGGCTGTTGCCGATCTCGAACACGGAAGGCCCCGATTGTAGTCGGGCGAGACGGTTTGGTAATGAACCCAAGCTGGGTCGACCGGTCATTGCAGACGGACGCACGGGAGACAGACGGCCACGCCGGCAAAGCCGGCATGGCCTCCAATCGGCATCGCAAGCGATGACTCGGCCGCGCGTCCTGACGGCGGCACCGCAAGCGGCGCCTCAACCGAACAGGTTCAAAAGGCCGTAGAAGCCGAGCGCGAACGCGGCGGTCAGGCCCAGGCAGAGCGAGACTAGGCCGAGCAGCCGCCCGGCTCGCGCGGTGCCCTCGCCGCCCACGCGCCCCAGCGTCCGCTCGATATTCCGCCGTGCCCTCCGGGAGAGCAGGACCGCCGCGAGACCGAGCACCGCCGAAGCGCACGTCGCGGCGGTCGCCTGCACGAGCGTCACCCGCTGGAGCTCACGGGCGGCCGCGAAGCCGACCGGCGGGATCACGATCCCGACGAGCGCGAGCAGCACCGAGCCCCGCGCCGCGTCGTTCCGCGCCCGGGCGCTACTGCTTCGTGTAAGGCCGACCAACGGCGGCGGGCGGGATCGAGCGGCCGATGATCCCGGCCACGGCGATCAGCGTGAGGACGTACGGCAGGGTCTGGAACAGGACTGGCCAGGCGGCCGACTCTGATGCGGACAGGTCGGGAAGCCGCTGCGCGAGCGCGCTCGAGAAGCCGAACAGGACGCAGGCGGCAAAGGCGCCGAACGGACGCCAGCCCCCGAAGATGAGCGCCGCGAGGGCGATGAAGCCGCGCCCGGCCGTCATGTTCTCGGTGAACGAGTTGACGAAGCCGAGCGAGAGGAAGACGCCGCCCATCGCCGCGAGCACGCCCGAGAGCGTCACCGACGCGTAGCGAGTCCCGTAGACGGAGATACCGACCGTGTCGGCGGCGCGGGGATGCTCGCCGACCGAGCGGATCCGCAGCCCGATCGCCGTCTTGAACATCACCACGTACGCCACCGGCAACAGCGCGAGGGCGACCCAGATCATCAGGTTGAGCGAGCCGAAGGCGCCGTCGAGGAAGTTCCCAAGCCCGTGTGGCGGGATCTTGTCCAGGAAGCCGATGTTCACGTCCGGGACCGCGGCCAGGTCGTTCGGTGTTCCCGCGTTCCCGTAAATGTCGTTATAGAGGTAGCCCGTGATTCCGAGGGCCAGGAAGTTCACGGCCGTGCCGATCACGATCTGGTCGGCGCGGAGGTGGATACAGAAGATCGCGTGCACGAAGGCGAGGACTCCGCCGGCCGCCATTCCGATCACGAGGCCTCCGAGCCAGGAGCCGGTCTTGTCCGCGCCCCAGGCCCCGAAAAACGCACCGGTCAGCATCATGCCTTCGAGGCCGATGTTCACGACGCCGCTGCGCTCGGAGAACATCCCGCCGATAGCGGCGAAAGTGAGCGGGGTGGCGTAGCGCAGAGTCGCCGCGGTCAGCGCCGACCAGACGAACACGTCCTCCAGGTTGGAGGTCGTCGCCTGCATTACCACCAACGCGCCGGCGATGCCGACCACACCGGCGACCAGTGCGCCGCCGCCGACGCGGCGCTCGCCCCGCGAGAAGGACCAGATCCCGGCCGCCGCCGCCAGGATTCCGAGCGCTAACGGCGCGGGGGCGCTGCGAACGGTCGCAGGCGGGAGCGCGAGCCAGAACGCTATGACGCCTAGGACGATCCCGACGGTGCCGATCGTCCGGGCCGACGACACACGTGCCCAGGCCGTCCGCTGGAGGTCATCGGCCCCCGCGATCATTCGCTCGTCTTCCTCGCGAACACAAGCTTCCGGCGCACCTGCCAGAGGTAGAGGATCAACACGTCGGCGCCCACGAACAGGACGACGAGCCCCTGGATGATCCGCGTCAGGTTCCCCGCCAGCTCGGGCTTGAAGATCGACGGGTCCAGGTTCCGACTTGACGTGCCGGTCAGGAGGGCACCGAAGAGCAGTGCGGAGAAGAAGATCCCCACCGCGCTGTTCCGCCCGAGCAGCGCGACGGCGATGCCGATGAAGCCGATCTGCACGCTTTGCACCACCGTCAGGTCGAGGTTGAACTCCCAGCCGATGATGTCGATCGCGCCGGCGAGGCCCGCGAAGGCGCCGGAGATCGCCATCGCCAGGAAGTAGTTCCGGGCGACGTTGATCCCGCCGTAGCGCGCCGCCTCCGCGTTGAAGCCGACCGCGCGGACCTCGTAGCCGAGGGTCGTCCGGTTGAGGACGATCGCGTAGACGACGAGCGCGGCGAGCGCGATGAAGAAGCCGATGTGCAATCCCTGAAGTGTCGGGAAGCCCCAGAAGACGTGCAGCTTTGCGCTTTCCGCCACCGGTCGCGTCACCGGCGCCGAAAGCGCACGCGGGTCCTGCATCGGGCCGTTGAAGCCGACGAGGTAGCTCCCGACCCAGAGCGCGATCCAATTGAGCATGATCGTGGTGATCACCTCGTGCGCGCCGACGGTCGCCTTCAGCAGCCCGGCGATTCCCGCCCAGAGGGCGCCCGCCACGGTTGCGGCGGCCATTACGAGAATCACGTGCAGCGGGCCGGGCATGCCTGCGAACCAGACGCCGAACTGGACGCCGACGAGCGCCCCGATCGTGTATTGGCCGTTGCCGCCGATGTTGAAGAGGCCGCAGCGAAAGGCAAACGCCACTGCGAGCCCGGTCAGGAACAGCGGCGTGACGACGATCAGCGTCTGCTGGAGGTTGATCGCGATCAGCGAGCCGGTGTCCCATGGGAACCAGACGCGAGCATCCGAGAACGGCACTCCGATGGAGTACGAGCCGACGTGGAAGAACCAGTTCAGGCCCGTACCGTCGAAGATCGCCCTGTAGGTCGAGAGCGGGTTCTTGTGCGTCGTGATCAGGATCACGAGGCCGCCGATGAAGAAGGCGACGACGGCCGTAAGCAGGGGCGTGATGATGCCCCCGGCGCGCTGGTAGAACGCGAGCCGCGCGGCGACGCTGGGGATGGTCTCGGGGGAGGACGCCGGCGGGGGCGGCTTTGCTGCTTCGGTCAGGCTGCCACCTCCTTCGAGCGGCCGCCGGTCATGGCGATCCCGAGCTCCTCTTCGGTCACGTCCGGGTCGTACTCGGCAACGATTCGGCCCTCGTACATGACGAGGATGCGGTCGGCCAGCGAGAGCACCTCGTCCAGCTCGAGCGAGACGAGCAGGACCGCCTCACCCCCGTCCCTGGCCTCGACCAGCCGGCGGTGGACGAACTCGATCGCGCCGATGTCGAGGCCGCGCGTGGGCTGAGCGGCGATCAGAAGTCGCGGGTCACGCGCGATCTCGCGCGCGAGCACGACCTTTTGCTGATTGCCCCCGGACAGCGCCGCCGCGCGAGTCTGCGGCCCTCCCCCGCGCACGTCGAACTGCTCAAGGAGGCCCTTAGCCCAACGCACGAGCCGTTGCGGGAAGAGCCAGCCGAAGCGGGAGTTCGGCTTCTTGTCGAAGTCGTGGAGGGCGAGGTTCTCTGCGAGCGTGAAGTCGAGCACGAGCCCCCGGCGCTGCCGGTCTTCGGGGATGTGCCCGAGGCCCTGGTCGAGGATCGTGCCCGCCGAGGCCCCGGTGACGTCCTTGTCCACGAGGCGGACCGTTCCCGACTCGGTGTGGCGCAGGCCCGCCAGCGCCTCGATCAGCTCCGTCTGGCCGTTCCCGTCCACGCCCGCGATCCCGACGATCTCGCCTCTGTGGACCTCGAACGAGACGCCGCGGACCATCTCGAGCTTGCGGTCGTCCAGGACGTGCAGGTTCTCGACCCCCAGGATCGTTTCCCCGGGCTGGGCGGGCGCCTTGTCGACGCGCAGAAGGACCTCGCGTCCGACCATCATCCGTGCGAGCCCCTCCTCGGTCGCGCCCTCTCGCGGCACGGTGTCGATCCGCTTTCCCCGCCGCAGGACGGTGATCCGGTCGGCGATCTCGAGCGCCTCGTTCAGCTTGTGGCTGATGAAGATGACCGACATCCCCTCGCGCACGAGCGTTCGCAGGATCTCGAACAACTCCCGCGCCTCCTGCGGAGTCAGCACGGCCGTCGGCTCGTCGAGGATGAGGATGTCCGCGCCCCGGTAGAGGGCCTTCAGGATCTCGACCCGTTGCTGCTGGCCGACCGTGATGCGCTCGACGCGGGCGTCGGGGTCGATCCTGAAGTTGAAGGTGCGCGAGAGCTCGGTCACCCGCTTGCGCGCGGCGCCGTAGTCGAGCAGCACCCCTGCGTGCGTCGGCTCGTTCGCGAGGACGATGTTCTCCGCGACCGTCATCACCGGGATCAGCATGAAGTGCTGGTGCACCATCCCGATCCCGCGCGAGATCGCATCCTTGGGCGAGTGGATCCGTACCGGCTCGCCCTTGATCTGGATCTCGCCCTCGTCCGGGTGGTAGAGCCCGTAGAGGACGTTCATCAGCGTCGACTTGCCGGCGCCGTTCTCGCCGAGCAGCGCGTGCACCTCGCCGCGGCGAAGGTCGAAGTCGACGTGGTCGTTCGCGACGATGCCGGGGAACCGCTTCGTGATGCCGCGGAGCTCGAGGACCGGCCGCTCGTCGTCCACCATGGGGGGGTAATCCTAGGGGGCGGGACGGCGCCCGCCCCCTAGAACTGTTCTTGTGGTTAGCTGGTCGGGGGCTTGATCTTGCCCTCAGCAATCAGCTTCTTGATTGCGTTCGCCTTCTTCGTCAGGAAGGCCCGTTCCGCCTTCGAGAGCTTGGAGCTGAGCTTGCCGTAGCCGACACCGCCGTTCTTCACGGTGTAGTTCTGATTGAAGCCGCCCTTGTACCCGGAGGGACTCTTCTTGTAGGCGGCAATCGCCCGGTAGACGGCGACATCGACCTTCTTTGTCGCGCTGGTCAGGATATGTGGCCCGAGGAAGGACTGGTCGGCATCGACGCCGATCCCCCAGACGTGCTTCTGCTTCGCCGCGTTGAGGCCGCCCAGACCGCAGCCGCCGGCCGCCTCGAACACGACGCCCGCGCCCTTGCCGATCTCGTTCAGCGTCGTCTCCTTGCACTTGGCCTGGTCGTTGAACGTCGGGTCGTTCGCGTACACCAGGTCGACCTTGACCTTCGGGTTGGCCTTCCTCGCACCCGCTCTGTAGCCGGCGAGGAAGCGGACGATCGCGGGCACCTTGTTCGCGCCCACAGCGGCGACGCGCTGCTTGCCCTTGTACGGATGCCGCTTGATCTCGAGGCCCGCGATGTATCCGACGAGGTAGCCGGCCTCCTGCTCCCTGAACTGGATCCCGCGCACGTTCGTCGGGTGCGAGGTGAGGCCCGGCCAGTCGACGTCGATGCCCGCGAACTTCGTCCTCGGGAACGCCGGCGCGACCGCATCGAGCGGTCCGAACTCGAAGAGGACGCCGACCGCGATGACAAGGCCGTAGCCCGCCTGAGCGGCGGCCTGGAGGTTCGGCTGCCGATCGGCCGCCGAGCTCGTGAGGTAGACGCGGCCCTGAACGCCGAGCTTCTTCTTCGCCCTCTGCAGGCCGACGTACGAGAGATGGTTGAAGCCCTTGTCGTTGAGGCCGCCGATGTCGGTGATGACGGCGACCTTGACCGTGGCCTGCGGCTTTGCGGGAGCCGCCCGCCCGATCCCGGCGGCGGCCGCGATGGCCACTGCCATGACGCCCACGATGAGTGCCATCGCAAGCGTCAACCACGTGTTTCGTTTCACTTTCGTGCCTCCCCAGTCGGTATCCAGCTGATGCTAAGCCGCGACCCCTGTGTGCGGCAAGGGTTAAGACGCGGGGTTCGGGACTCTAGTTAGCCAGAACGCGCTCGAGCTCAGCCTCTCCGATGAGCACGCGGCGGGGCTTCGAACCCTCGTAGCCGGAGATGATCCCGCGCCGCTCGAGCATGTCGATCAGGCGGCCCGCGCGCGTGTACCCGACCCGCAGGCGGCGCTGGATCAGGGAGACGGAGGCGGTTTGGGTCTGCACGACGACCTCGATCGCCCGCTCCAGGAGCGGATCCTCGTCGGGGTCGAAGTCGTCGTCCCCGCCCTCGGCTTCCCCGGGAGCAGGCTCGGGCGCCTCCAGGAGCGACTCGTCCAGCTCCTGCTCGCGCTGGCCGCGGCACTGCTCGACGACGAGCGCGATCTCCTCCTCGCTCACGTACGCGCCCTGGAGGCGCTGGAGCCGCGAGGTGCCGAGCGGCTTGAAGAGCATGTCGCCCTGCCCGAGCAGGCTCTCCGCGCCGGCCTGGTCGAGGATCACCCGCGAGTCGGTCTGGCTCGAGACGGCGAACGCGATCCGGCTCGGCACGTTCGCCTTGATCATCCCGGTGATCACATCCACGGACGGCCGCTGGGTCGCGAGCACGAGGTGGACCCCGACCGCGCGCGACTTCTGCGCCAGGCGGATGACCGCGTCCTCCACCTCCTGCGGCGAGATCATCATCAGGTCGGCGAGCTCGTCGATCACGACGAGCAGGTACGGCAGCTGCGCCTCGCCGCGGGAGCGGAGCGCCCGGTTCGCCTCCGGCAGGTTGCGCGCCCGCACCGCCGAGAGCCGCTCGTAACGGCGCTCCATCTCGGCGACGACGTTGCGCAGCACGACCGCCGCCTCCTTCGGGCTCGAGACGACCGGCGTCAGCAGGTGCGGGATCGACTCGTAGTAGCCGAGCTCGATCCGCTTCGGGTCGATCAGGATCATGCGGGATCGACTCGTAGTAGCCGAGCTCGATCCGCTTCGGGTCGATCAGGATCAGCCGCACGTCGTCGGGTGTCGAGCGCAAGAGCACCGAGGTGAGAATCGTGTTGATGCACCCGGACTTGCCCGAGCCCGTCGTTCCGGCGATCAGGATGTGCGGCATCCGCGCCAGGTCTGTCCAGACGGCCGAGCCGGAGATGTCCTTGCCGAGCCAGACCGCGAGCGGGCTCGCCGTCGCGGGCAGGTCCTCGTAGACGTCGCCGAGCGTGACGAGGTTCGGGCTCGTGTTCGGCAGCTCGACCCCGACCGCCTGCTTTCCGGGGATCGGGGCGAGGATCCGGATCTCCGTCGTGGCGAGCGCGTAGGAGAGGTCGTCCTTCAGGCCGGCCACCTTCGAGACCTTCGTCCCGGGTGCGAGCTGGAGCTCGTACCGCGTCACGCGCGGGCCGGAGATCTGGCCGACGACGTTCGCGTCGACCCCGAAGTTCGACAGGGTCTGAACGAGCGCCTCCGCGACCCGGGCGCTGTGCTCGCGGTTCGGGCCACTGCCCGGTGGCGAGGCCCGCAGCAGCTCGCGGTCCGGCAGGCGGTAGTCGAGCGCGGGCTCGGCGCCGACGTCGAAGAGGCTCGTCTGGTCGGGCTCCGGCTGGGGCTCTTCGACGATCAGCTGCGCGAGCGGCCGCCGCTCGCCGTCGGAGACGAGGTCGGGGAACTCGTGGACGACATCGACCGGCGGGCCCTGCGGCTTCGGCTCCAGGGCGGTGCTCTGGACGACCCGGAGCGGCTGCGGAGGCCGGCGAGGGAGCGAGCGCCTGGCCGCGGTGCGAACCGCGCGGCCGGAGCTTCGCACCATCGCCCCCGCCGAGGCGCCGGTAACGAGCAGGCCGCCCACGAGCAGCGTCAGGACCCCGACGATCGCGACCCCGGTCCCCCCCAGCGCGAGGCCCACCCCTCCGCCGAGCACGGCGCCGATGTAGCCGCCCTCGTCCTTGCCGAGGGTGATCATCAGGCCGAACGCGAGCACGGTCAGGCCGGTGCGGAACGGGCGCACGTCGACCAGGTCGCTGCGCGCGACCATCAACGCCCCGACGACCCCGAGGGCCGCGGGCAGGCCGAGCGCCGCGTCGCCGATCAGCGCATCGAGCCCGTCCGAGATCCAGCCGCCGGCGTAGCCGCCGTTCCAGCCCGCCCAGACGACCGCGCCGAGGAACGCGCCCAGCGCGACGAGCCCGAGCCCGATCAGCTCGGGATGGTGATGCCCGTGCGATTTACCCGCGCGCTTCTTGCGCTTCGTGCGCTTGACGCGCGCGGGCACGCGCGGCTTGAGCGTGCGTCTCTTCCGGCGGCGCGCCATCGCGCGCCTGCTTCGACACGCGCCGCGCGACCCCTTCGAGAGCCCAGCTCAGGAGCGCTTGCGCAGCTTCGCCTGGGCGCGGCGCTGGGCCCGGTTCTGCGGTTCCGGCATCGCGCCCTGCTCGCCGGCCGCATCGAGCCACGCCTTCCGCTCCGAGGCGCTCAGGCGCGAGAGGGCCGCTTGGGCCTTCTGGGGGTCGCGGGTGGCGCCGCTTCGCTCGAGCTTCTCGATCGCGCTCGCCAGCTCGGGGTTCTGGCGCTCGAGCGTCGCCTTCGACGCCTTCCGCAGCTGCCGGTTCAGGAACGGGACGCGCATCAGCGCCTTCCCGATCGGACGCACGTAGCGACCGCCCTGCACGCGGGCGAGGACGTTGAGCACGAGGAAGAGGACGAGGAGCCCGCCGAGCACGTAGACGGGGATCAGGTAGGTCCAGATCGACGCCATCGGCATCTAGCCTAGCCGGGCCAGGCGATCGAGCAGGACCTCGAGGAACGCTTCCGAGTCGATTCCGACCGCCACGTGCGCGTTCGGCTCGCGTCCCGTCCGGCGCCAGACGTCGACGACGGTGCGGCCGCGGCAGAGGGACGACTCGCAGTCGATCTCGACGTTGAGCCGCTCGAGGTCGAGCAGCTCCGGCCGGATTACCTGCGCGACTGCGACTGCGTCGTGGACCGGCGAGCCGTCGAAGCCGTAGACCTCGCGATGGAAGACGCCGTAGAAGTCGAGCAGCTCCGCCACGGCCCTGCCGACGCGGCCGGTGCTGCGGAGCCGATCCGCGTGGGCGGGCGTCAGCAGCGCGCGGTGGGTGACATCTAGGCCGACCATCGTCACGTCGAGCCCGCTTGCGAAGGCCCGTGCCGCGGCCTCTGGATCGGCCCACACGTTGAACTCGGCCGCCGGCGTGACGTTGCCCTCGGCGATCGCCCCGCCCATCAGGACGAGCCGCTCCGGGCGGGCGTCCGGGCGGGCGGCCAGGAGGAGGGCGACGTTCGTCAGCGGGCCGGTGGCGACGAGGGTGGCGCCGTCCACTCGCTCGGCGAGGAAGTCGACTGCGTGCTGGTCGACCGGCCGGCCCTGCGGCGGCGGCAGGTCGGGCCCGTCGAGGCCGGTCTCGCCGTGCACGTAGTCGGCGACGAACGGCTTACGGACGAGGGGCTGCGCCGCCCCCGCCGCGACCGGGACCTCGCCGCGGCCGGCGAGCTCGAGCACGCGGAGCGCGTTGGCGGTCGTCTTCTCCAGGGTCTGGTTGCCGGCGACGGTGGTGACGCCGAGCAGCTCGACCTCGGGGCTCGCGAGCGCGAGCAGGAGAGCGATCGCGTCGTCGTGGCCGGGGTCGCAGTCGAGCAGGATCCGAAGGGGTGTGGGGGAACCTCCCGGTTCCCCCACGTTGGACTGTAAGAAGGGGGCACGTGGGGGAAACATGGTTTCCCCCACGGGAGCGAGCAGGAAGCGAGCGACGCTCACCGGCGCAGGATCTCATCCACCTCGTGCGCCGTCGGCAGCGAGGGCTGCGCGCCGGGGCGCGAGGCGGCAATCGCGCCGGCGGCGCACGCGCGCCGCAGCGCCTCCTCAGGGTCTCTCCCTTCCAGCATCGAGACCACGACGCACGCCGTGAACGCGTCGCCGGCGGCCGTTCCGTCCACCGCCCGCACGCGCGGGACGCTCGCGCGGGCGGACTCCGTCCCGTCCTCGAGCAGGACGGCTCCTTCCTCCCCGAGCGTCAGCGCGGTCAGCCGCGGTGTCGCCGGGAGGGCGTCGAGCTCGTAGCGGTTGACGACGACGAGCTCCGCGGCCTCTACGAGAGCTGCGGGGATCGGACGGGCCGGTGCGGCGTTGAGGAAGAACCGCTCGGCGCCCTGGGCCGCGGACTCGACCGCCGCGACCGGGATCTCGAGCTGGCACAGGACGGCGCCGGATGCCTCCACGTCTCCCAGCTCGGCGTTGGCACCCGGCGCGACCACGATCTGGTTCTCGCCCAGCTCGTCGACCAGGATCAGCGCGACGCCGGTCGCGCCTCCCCGGCCGAGCGTCGTCTCGACCCCGGCCTCGCGCATCCCGGTCAGCGCCTGCTCGGCGAGCTCGTCCTCGCCGATCATCCCGACGAACGCGACGTCCGCGCCGAGCCGCGCCGCCGCCACGGCCTGGTTTGCGCCCTTGCCGCCAGGGTGGCGCGCGAATGTGGCGTCGGTGACCGTCTCTCCGGGGCGAGGCAGCCGCTCGCAGCGCGCGACGAGGTCGAGGTTGACCGACCCGACGACGGTGAGCGGGGTGGAGCTCGTTTCAGGGTGATGCTTCGTCGCCCGGCGGCACAAGGCTTCAGTCTGAAATGGGCCCCTACTACGCGGCAAGCGCGCGCAGGTCCTCGACCGCGCGGCCCAGGAGGTTCTCGCGCAGGTCGAAGAGGCCGGCCCAGAGGCTCGAGCGGTCCGGCGCCGAGCGGATCCGCGCCGCGTCGCCGAGCCCGGCCAGGGCGCGGAGGAAGACCGCCAGCTCGAGGTAGACCTGAGTCACCCGCACCGGCGAGACGCGCACCCCCGCCCGGTGGAGCACCGGCGCCCACTCGAGCAGCTCCGCCGCCCCGGGCGCGCCGTACCAGGAGCGTCCCTCGGCCCGCTCCGGCTCGAGCTCGAGCAGGTAGCGCCCGAGCGGGTCCTCGAGCCCCGCCAGCGCCGTCTCCGCCCGGTCGGCCGCCCGCCGTAATGCCGCCTGCCGTCCTCCCGGGGTCGATGGAGCCGCGTCCCCGCGGGCCCAGCGCTCCAGCAGCCGGCAGAACGCGAGCGCCGCCACCTCGCAGGCGTTGAGCTGCCGGATCAGACGGTCGGCGGTGCCGACTTCGGCCGCGCTGTCGACCAGGACGTCCGCCCAGGTCGGTTCTGCTCGAAGAGTGCTCACACCTCTACTACTACAGGGAGAATCATCGGCCGTCGACCGGTGCGGTCGTAGACCAGCTGCCCCAGACCGTCGTGGAGGTGCTCCTGGAGCAGCTTGATCTCGCTGACGTCGTCGGCCAGCAGGTCCGCGAGGACGCGCTCGGCCTCGGCGCGCATCTCGTCGAGGAGCGGCTCGCCCGGCTCGGCGAAGCCGCGCGCGATCAGCTCCGGCTGGCCCGCGACCGCGCCGTTCGAGCTCGTCAGCGTGGCCACCACGATCAGCACGCCGTCCTCGGACAGGTGCCGCCGGTCGCGCAGCGCCACGTCCTGCACGTCCCCCACGCCGAGGCCGTCCACGAAGGTGACCCCGGACTCGATGTGGTCGACGACGCGCGCGCCCTCGGCGGTGAGCTCCACCACGGAGCCGTTCTCGGCGAGCACGATCTGCTCCTCGTGCACGCCGCTCTCGCGCGCCAGTCGTGCGTGTGCGGCAAGCATCCGGAACTCGCCGTGCACCGGCATCACCCACTTCGGCCGGAGGAGCCCGAGCATCAGGCGCAGCTCCTCCGCGTTCCCGTGCCCGGAGACGTGCACCGGCGCAATCTCCTGGTGCAGCACCTCCGCTCCGGAGCGCGCGAGCTGGTTGATCGCGTCGTGGACGCGCAACTCGTTCCCGGGAACCGGCTTGGCCGAGATGATGACCGTGTCGCCGGCCTCGACCCGGATCGCGGGGTGGTCGTCGTACGCGATCCGGACGAGCGCCGAGAGCGGCTCGCCCTGGCTGCCGGTACAGAGGATGAGCACATCGCCGGGCGCGTACTCCTCCAGCTCGTTCGGGCGGATCAACGTCTCCTCGGGAACCTCGATGTAGCCGAGGTTTCGCGCGATGTTGATGTTCTTGCGCATCGAGCGGCCGACCACGCAGACCTTCCTTCCCACGTCCACCGCGACGTCGATCGCCTGCTGCATTCGGTGGACGTTCGACGCGAAGGAGGCGACCAGGATCCGGCCCGTGCGAGCGGGGATCAGCTGCCGGAACGCCTCGCCGACCAGTCGCTCGGAGCCGGTCACCCCGGGGCGCTCCGCGTTCGTCGAGTCGCCGAGCAAGAGATCGACGCCGCGGTTGCCGACCTCCGCCAGGCGCCCGACGTCGGTGCGCAGCCCGTCCACGGGCGTGTGGTCCATCTTGTAGTCCCCGGTGTGGAAGATCCGGCCGCCGGGCGTGTCGAGCATGATCCCGACCGCGTCGGGAACCGAGTGCGCAACCCGCACGAACTCGGCAGTAAACGGCCCGAGCTCGACCGGGCCGCCCTCAGGCTCGGCCTCTCTCAGCTCGGCGGCCCGCAGCAGGCCGTGCTCGTCGAGCTTGGACTTGATCAGGCCGAGGGTCAGCCGCGTCGCCCAGACCTCCTGGACGCGGGCCTGGCGCAGCAGGTACGGAAGCGCGCCGACGTGGTCCTCGTGCCCGTGGGTCAGCAGGACGGCGCGGATCGGGCGCTCGCGTTCGGTCAGGTACGAGAAGTCGGGCAGGATCAGGTCGACCCCGAGGTGCTCGTCGCGCGGGAAAGCAAGGCCGACGTCGACGACGACCGCCTCGCCGTCGGCCTCGAACACGGTCATATTCTTGCCGACCTCGCCGAGGCCGCCGAGCGGGATGATCTGAACGCTTCCGGGCATCGCGGCAGTCTAGCCCCCTGCTTCGGCGGACTCGATGGCTCCGGGCGAATGAGCCCCGCATCTCGAATCTGCCACGCGCAGCGAGGGGGCCGCACCCCCAAAGCCGGCACGGCCCCTTCTAGGCTCGGGCGGGCTCGAGCAGCTTCAGGCGCTCCAGGCAGGAGCGGATCTGCGCCCGCTCCTCCTCGTTCGCCTCGACGAGCGGCAGGCGTAGGCCGCCGACCTCGTGGCCGAGCAGGTTGAGCGCGGCCTTGATCGCGATCGGGTTCGTCTGCACCTTGAGGATCTCCAAGGCAGGGCGGGTCTCCTCCTCGAGCCGCCGCGCGCCGTCGAGGTCGCCCGCGCGGAAGCCGGTGACCAGCTCCCTCACGTGCGGCCCGACCACGTGCGTGTGCACGCAGACTCCACCGAGGCCCCCGACCTCGAGAAACGGCAGGATCAACGGGTCGTCGCCGGCGTAGAGGTCGAGTCCGAGCTCGACGATCCGGCGCGCCTGGCCGAGGTCGTCGTTCGCCTGCTTGACCGCGCGCACGGTCGGGATCTCGGCCAGCTCCGCGATCGTCTCGGTCTCCAGGTTGAGGACGACTCGGGCCGGGATGTTGTAGACGACGATCGGCTTGTCGCTCGCGGCGGCGATCGCCTTGAAGTGCTCGACGATCCCGCGCGGGGGCGGCTTGTTGTAGTACGGCGTGACGACGAGGAAGCCGTCCACACCGAGCTCGTGCGCCCGTCCGGTCAGGTGCACCGAATGCGCGGTCGAGTACGTGCCCGTGCCGGCAATCACGGTCGCGCGCCCACCGAGGGCGTCGACGGCCGCGGCGAAGAGCTCGAGCCGCTCCTCGTCGCTCAGCGTCGGCGACTCCCCGGTCGTGCCGGCAACGACGAGCCCGTCGGAGCCGTTCTCGACCAGGTGCACGGCAAGCTCCCGGAAGCGCTCGTAGTCGACCGCGCCGGAGGCGTCGAAGGGCGTCACGATCGCGGTCAGGACCTCGCCCAGCACGGCTCGATTCTACTTCTACGCCGGGCTCAGCGGCCCTTCGGGCAGGGCACGAGCGTGACCTGGCCGCTGTACTGCCCGTCCGCGAACCAGATGCAGTAGCGCAGCTTGCGGTAGTCGGACAGGTCGCGGAAGGCGACCTGCCAGGCGGGATTGCCGGCCTGGTCGTGGCCCTTCGTCACCCCGAGCAGGCGCAGGTGATGGCCGTAGAGCTCGTCCGAGGCGTCGCTCGTCTGCGACTGCGACTGGGTCAGTCCCCCGTCCCGCGCCGAGCTGCGCGTCATCCCGGCGTAGAGGGGCTCGCTCGGGCCGGAGGAGCCGCCGCAGCCGGCCACGCCGCCGCAAACCAGGAGGATCAGGAGGGCCGCGCTCGCATGTCTCACGCCTCCAAAAGGGTAGCCAGGCCGAGCGTCAGCCCCGGGGGAAGCGTCGGCAGGCGCTCGAGCGCGAGCAGCACGCCGGGAACGTAGGCCTCGCACGAGTAGGCGTCGTGTCGGATCGTCAGCAGCTGGCCCTCGCCCCCGAGCAAGATCTCTTGGTGCGCGACGAGCCCGGGGAGCCGCACCGAATGGATCGGCGGGTCGCCCGGGAGCAGGTCGGCGGTCGCTCTGGCGGTGCCGGAGGGCGCGTCCTTCTTCGCCTCGCCGTGCAGCTCGACGATCTCGGCGCGGGGTAGGAAGCGGCCCGCCTCGGCGGCGAGGCGCATCATCAGGACGGCGCCGATCGCGAAGTTCGGCGCCACGAACAATGGGAGCCCACGTTCGGCTGCGAGCGCTCCCGCCGGCCCCGCATCCCACCCGGTTGTACCGACCACGCAGGGGACGCCCTGCTCGAGCGCGGCGCGGATGTTGCCGTCGACCGCGTCCGGCGTGGTGAAGTCGACGGCTGCGTCGTGACCCTCGAGGAACAGCTCGCCCCCGCGGCCGAGCCCCGTCACCCGGTGCCCCGCGGCTGCCAGCGCCGGGCCGAGAACCGAACCGACCTTGCCCCCGGCCCCGAGAAGCGCGACCTTCATGCGGCCGTGGCGAGCCCGGGGTTCACGCGTCCGATCGCTGCCATGAAGCGCTCCTCGCGCGGGCCGATCCCGGCGGCGGAGAGCTTCTCCGGCGCGAGGAGCACGCCCGCGAGCTCAGCGAGGGCCTCGGGCTCGATGGCCTCGATCTCGGCGATGATCCGCTCCAGCGAGAGCAGCTCGGTGTCCGTGATCAGCGACTTGCCGAGCCTGCTCATCCGGTTCGAGGTCGACTCCATCGAGAGCATGATCCGGCCCTTCAGGTTCTCCTTCGCGCGCGCGAGCTCCTCGGGGCGCACGTTGCCCGCCGCAATCTCCGCGATCTGCTCGCTCGTAATCTCGAGGCAGGCCGCGAGGTTGTCCTCGCGCGTCCCGATGTAGACCCCGAGCTGGCCGGTGTCCGTGTACTGCGAGGCAAAGCTGTAGACGGCGTAGGCCATCCCGCGCTTCTCGCGGATCTCCTGGAAGAGGCGCGAGGAGGCCGAGCCGCCCAGGATCGCGTCCAGGAGCGAGGCGGCGAAGCGGCGCCGGTCGGAGCGGGCGATCCCGGGGGCGGCGATGCAGGCGTGGTACTGCTCGGTGTCCTTGCGCTGGAACCGGAGGCTGGGCGCGGGCGGCTTCACGAGGTGTGGACGCACCCGCGGGCCCTTCCCCACCGGGGCCTGGACGGCCTTCCGCTGCGCACTCTGGAGAAGGCGCTCGAGCTCGTCGTGCTTGAGATTGCCCGCGGCCGCGACGACCACGTTGCCGGGCACGTACACCGAGCGGTGGTAGGCAGAGATCGCCCGGCGCGAGACGCTCGAGATCACCTCTGCGCGCCCGATCACCGGCCGGCCGAGCGGGTGGCTGCCGAAGGTCGCCTCCGAGATCAGGTCGTGCACGAGCTCCTGCGGCTGGTCCTCGTACATCGCGATCTCCTCGAGCACCACCTCGCGCTCGGCGTCGAGGTCTGCGAAGGCCGGCGCGAACACCATCTCCCCCATCACCTCGAGCGCGGTCTCGAGCCGGTCGTCGGGGACGCGCGCGTAGACGACCGTGTGCTCACGCGAGGTCGCCGCGTTCAGCTCGCCGCCGAGGGTGTCGAAGATCTCCGCGATCTGCTGCGCGCTATAGGTTGCGGTGCCCTTGAAGAGCAGGTGCTCGATGAAGTGCGAGAGCCCGGCCTTCGCCTCGGTCTCGTCGCGCGAGCCGGCGCCGATCCAGAACCCGATCGCGACCGAGCGCACGTGCGTGATCCGTTCTGAGATGACGCGCTCGCCCGAGTCGAGCTCGGTGAGGACGTATTTCTGCACGGGCGGATCGTACTCGGGCGTCGCGGCAAGGCTCATGGCTAGGACGAGAGCTGCTTCCGGTGCTGTCCGACCAGCCGAGAACCCTCAAGTGAGGGATGGCCGGCACCGATAGCCGGTAGAGACTCGAATGAGTGCCGTCGCCGTCGAAACCGCGGTCGAGCTCCAAAACGAGCTTCGCGCCGTCCTCAAGGAGCCAGCGGTCTCCCGGTCCGAGGCGAGGTCCGTCGACGAGGACGTGCCGGCCACGAACGGGGACATCCAGCCGTGGGAGCTGCACTCCGAGCTCGTCCTCGTCTGCCCCGAAGTCTGCAAGCGGGCGCTCGAGCTGTTGCCCGAGCGCGATCCGGACGCCTTTCTAGCGAGACCTCGCGAGCCGATCGTCCTCGCGCTTGGCACGCCGGACGAAGGCCAATTCGCCCATGGCCTCCCCGCAAGTGTCTTCGGGTACGTTGTTTGGCGCCTCGTCGAGACAGCACGGTCTGCGCTGTTCGCTGTCGGCGGCCTGGTCGCGCTCGCCTCGCTCGTCGAACTCGTCCACTAGGCTCACCCGCATGGACGAGGCGAGTTCAGGCCTCGATTTCGAGGAGTGCGTGCGAGAAGCGATGGACGCGCTGCCGACTGACCTGCGAGCGGCGATGTCGAACGTCGAGGTCGTGATCGAGGACGAGCCTCCTGCCGGGCAGCCGTTGCTCGGCCTCTACCAGGGCGTCCCGCTGACGCGGCGGACGAGCTGGTACGGCAACGTGCCGCCGGACAAGATCTCGATCTACCGCGGGCCGCTCGAGCGGCGCTACGGGAGCGATCCGACGGTGCTACGGAGCCAGATCAAGCGAGTCGTCCTGCACGAGATCGCGCACCACTTCGGCATCAGCGACGAGCGCCTGCACGAGCTCGACCGCTACTAGCGACCGCGCCACGGCGGTCGATAACCGGCCGACCTACCCCGAATGGGGGATGGGCGTTCAAGCCCCGCAAGGCGCAAGCCGAATACGGCGAAGCCCCTAACGCCTTGTAGGTCCCGGACTTCACTCGCTGCCCCGACGAGTTCTTGCGATCCCAGACCAGGCTGGTCAGGCCGGACGGCTCGGATGTGTTCGCTACGAGGGTGCGGACGACCGACCCGCCGCTGTTCAGGATCGCCACGGTCGTCGAGGCTGGAACCGAAAGGGCGAACCCGACCGTGCCGGATTTCGAGACAGGCACGGGAGCGATGGCGAGATCCGTGACGGCGAGCGGAGGAGGCGGCGCCGGCGCCGGATCGCTCGTCGCCGGTGGTTTCGTGAACGTGCTCTGGAGGTAGTCCTTCAGTCCTGCCACCTGCGCGGCCGCCGGGATCTGCCGGTTCATCTGCGGATACGAGGCGGCATTCGCAGTCCCGAACAGCTGGCGGTAATCCTCGGCGATCAGCTCGGCCGGCTGCCACTGATAGGCGCTCCCGATGCGCGAGTCGCCGGCCAGCCCGCGGGCTGCGCCTCCGGCTCCACGAGCGCGCCTTTCACGAGATCGTCGTAGATGTCCTTCGCCGAAACGGCGTCGTCGTACGACTCGACACGCAGGCCGTTCGCTCCGACGTAGAGCGAGATCGGAGAGCCGGTCGTCGTGGAACGCTCGATCTGGCGCCAGCCGAAGTCGGCCGTCGCCGGTCCGGAGAGGGTGAGTGAGACGTTTCCGTAGAGCGTCCCGGTCGTCGTCGGAACCCAAGCGTTCGTGTCGAGACCGGCGTCGCAGTCGACGCGATAGCTGCCATCGGCGAGATTCGGGAACGAGTACCGGCCAGATGCGTCTGTGAGCATGTTCGTCACGTCGGCGTTCGCGGCGGCATCCACGAGGTAGACGCGCGCTCCCGAGACCGGCTGTTCGCCCGCGTCCATCGCGCCGTTTCTGTTCGCGTCGTAGAAGACGGCGCCGGAGATCGTGCTCGTCCCGGAGGGGTCCGGCGAAGGTACCCGCACCCGCCACAGCTGGCGCGATTGAAAGTCCGAGCACGAGCAGCGCCACGCGGACGCGCGATAGGGACCGGATGGAGCGTCGTCTCTGGCCCCGAGAGAGCCAGAGCCCCGAGGTCGTACGAGGGCGATTGGGTGCGGGCGGCGTGTGCACCTTTGGCCTCCTTGGGCGCAGGTCAAGGCAACCGATTCCTCGGGAACGTCGATCGCCGCGAACGTGTCGTTCAAGGTGTCCTGAAAAGACGAGGGGCCGGCTCGAAAACCGGCCCCTCGGAGATCTGGGCGAGTCGTGGTCAGTGACTGGCGATGACGATCTTCGGCGTTTGGTTTCCGTGGCCGAGACCACCGAACTGCGCTCCGCCGAGACCGCATAGATCGGCCTCCGTCACGCCCTTAGCGACCAACCCTGACGGTACCGATCCGAGCGATGTCTTCTGGTCGCTCGTGGTCGTCAGGTCGCCATCCGCGTCGACCGTCGACGCGTAGAGCGTGTTCGTACCCTCGTGGCAGGCAAGCACGATGTAGCGGCGCAACCGCGGATCGGTCGCCGTGAACGAGAACGTCTGGCCCGTTCCGGGCGTCGATCCGAGGGCGACATGTACGGCGACCGGGTTTGCGGCGCCAGGACTGATCGTCCCGATCGCGTACCCGGCCAGCACCGCGGTCTCCTTGAGCCAGTAGTCGCCCAGCGGGATGTTCGTCATCGAGCACTTCCCGGCGTTGGCTCCCGTTCCAGACGTCGTGCACGTCGCCTGCACGGTGGTGTCCGTGGCTGGCTCGTACGTGCCGACGACCGGGCCGTCCACGTAGAGCGTGAATGTGGCTCCGTTGACCGCGTTGCCCGCGTCATCCTGTTTCAGGATGTTGATCGTCGCGGGAGCGGGACTGTCTGAGAACGTCAGCGTGAACGTGTGAGCCGTGTTGCCGACGACAATCGCCTGCGAGACATCCGGCGCCGACGTGGTATAGCCGTTCGGCGGCGTCACCTCGTGTGCGATGTAAGTCCCGTTCTGCGACGGAGCCGTGAACGTGAAGATGCAGTTCCCGATCCCATCGGCCGTCGTCGTGCAGTCCTTGGTGCCGGACGTCCATCCGTCCGGGGCAACCTGCACGTCGCCGGTGTTGATCGTGCCGCTGAGGTCGACGTCCTTCCAGAGCTGCATGACCGCTCCGCTGAGCGGGTTGTTGCTGCCGTCGACCTTCTTGATCTTGATCTTCTGCGGCTGGCACGTGACGATGTTCACGCCGGCCGGCGGGACGAAGTCCTTCAGGGCCGAGGTGAACGAATCGGACGACCGGCTCTTGAGGTAACCGCTGGCGAAGCCGACGCATGCATCGCCGCTGACCAGCCCGGACGCCTGGAGGTCGATTGCGACCTCGCCGAACTTCAGGTCGCCGCTGATCGCAGCCAGCGCGCCGTTGTTCTCGAGGTCCCCCGAGAGGGGGCCCCAGCAGGGCGGCTTGCCGCCGCTCGCTTCGCACGAACCGCTTGACGTCCACTTCGAGAAGTGCACCGACGGGTTGTTCGCGCCATTCGCGAAGTCGTAGGTGATCAACACGTCGCCGTCGCTCCTCACCGGAGTCTTGCCATTGCTCGACAGATCGGACGACTGGTTGAGCTCGAAGTCCATGTCCGCCGACCCAAGGGTGTTCGTCCTGGACCAGTCGAGGTAGACGAACGTGTGGAAGACGCCTCCGCCGACGTCGAGGTTCTCGTACGCCGACTGGAACTCCGTCAGGTCGCTCTTGTTCGGCGGGATCGAGCCGAAATCGACCGTCGGAACCTCGGTGTCCTCCTTCGTGCCCTGAGTGAACGACTCGTCTGTCGGGCCGGTCGTCGAGTCGGCCTTGGTGACGAGATTCGGCGCCCCCGACGCCCAATCGATGTTCCCGGGCGTATCAACGGTCTTGTTGCCGTCGATCTCAACTTGCTCGGGCTCAGCAGTGCGCCGCCGGCGCCGCTGATGAACAGCGCGGCAGCCGTGGTTGCTGCAAGGGCAGTTGCGACAAACCATGTGCGCCGCCAATGCCGGCGGCCATTTCTCGATGAAGCCATCTGCTCTCCCTCTCCGAGTTGCAGTTACGGGATCAAAAGGCTCGGGGTCCACGGCCGCGACGCATCACCGGACAAACGAAACTGAACCCGATGTCCCCCCGGGTCGGTGCCGCACGAACTCGCCCTCCCAATTGACCTAAGTCCGTCTACGGACAGACTTGTCCACAGGGTAGGCCCGCTGGACCCTGGCTAATAGACGGGAATTGCTGGATCTTTGTCCTGAGGGATCCGCCGTACCGTGGTCGTCGCGCGCCTTGAACAAATACGCGATTTACAAGACAGGTAGCGGACTTAGGGGGAGGGAGATGACCACCGATTCCGGCGGCGGGATCCTGGTCGTTGACGACGACGACTCGTTTCGGTCGTTCGTCAGCGAGCTATTCGAGAGCATTGGGTATGCGACGAGGCAGCTCACGAGCGGCGCCACCGTCTTGTCGACGGTCGCTGACGAGCGTCCCGCGGCCATTCTGCTCGACGTTCAGCTGCCCGGACTGAGCGGCTACGGGGTCTGCCGGGAGCTTCGCGAACGCTACGGCGACTCGATCGCGATCGTCTTCGTTTCCGGCGAACGGATCGAAGCGCTCGATCGGGCCGGAGGCCTTCTCCTCGGAGCCGACGACTACTTGGTCAAGCCTGTCGATCCAGGCGAGCTGATCGCGCGCGTGAGGCGCCTCGTGGATCGGCCGCTCTCTCGAACGGGCACGTGACGAGCTCGAACGGGAAGGTCCAGTCGCTGACGCACCGCGAGCACGAAGTCCTCGACCTCCTCGCCGAGGGCTGTCGGCAGGATGAGATCGCGACCAGGCTCGTGATCAGCCCGAAGACGGTGGCGACGCACATCCAGCGGATCCTCGGGAAGCTCGAGGTTCGAAGCCGTGCCCAGGCTGTCTCGATAGCCCTCCGTGAGGATCGAGACGTGAGCGCTCACGGCGCGTACTCCCCGCTCGACCTGCTCGTCTGACCCCCTCGAGGAGCACGAAGGCCTGCGCCCGCACTTCGATCGGCGCGAGCGCTTCCCTGTTCTGCGACCTCAGCCTCGGTCGCGGCCGCCTCGGCCTCGGCCGCCGCCTCGGCCGCCTCGTCCGCGCTCGCCGTCGCGGCGCGGTGGCCGCTCCTCGCGCTCGCGCGGCGGGGCGTTCTTGGCCCGCTCGATCAACTCCTCCGGCTGGACGAGCGCGCCGTTCTCGTGCTTGGCGATCAGCTTCAGGCCGATCCGGCCGCGCTCCTTGTCTACCTCTTGGACGACGACGTCGAGCACGTCGCCGCGGCCGATCACGTCCTCGATGTGGCCGACCCGGCCCGGGCCGACGTTGGAGACGTGGAGCAGGCCGTCGGTGCCCTTCTTCAGCTCGACGAAGGCGCCGAACTGTGTCGTCTTGACGACCTTGCCGGTGTAGGTGTCGCCGACCTCGGGCTCCTTGGTGAGCGACTCGATCGCGGCGATCGCGGCGTCGGCCTTCTCCCCCTCGGTCGCGTAGATCAGGATCGTGCCGTCCTCCTCGATGTCGATCTGGACGTCGTAGTCGGACTCGAGCGCGCGGATCGTCTCGCCGCCCTTCCCGATCACCATCCCGATCTTCTCCGGGTCGATCTTGACGGTCGAGATCCGCGGGGCGTGCGAGGCGAGTTGCTCGCGGCTCTCCGGCATCACCTCGGCCATCTTGTCGAGGATGAACTCGCGCGCCCGCTTCGCCTGGTCGAGGGCGTTCCGCATGATCTCCTGCGTGACGCCCGTGATCTTGATGTCCATCTGGAGCGCAGTGATTCCCTCGCGGGAGCCGGCGACCTTGAAGTCCATGTCGCCGAGGTGGTCCTCGGCGCCCTGAATGTCGGTCAGGACCACGTGGTCGTCGCCTTCCTTGACGAGCCCCATTGCGATCCCGCCCACCGGCCGCTTGATCGGGACGCCGGCATCCTGGAGCGCGAGCGTCGAGCCGCAGACCGAGCCCATCGAGGACGAGCCGTTCGACTCCAGCGTCTCGGAGACAAGCCGGATCGTGTAGGGGAACTCCTCCAGGCTCGGGATCATCGGCTCGAGCGCCCGTTGGGCGAGCGCGCCGTGACCGATGTCGCGCCGCTTCGGGCCGCGCATGAAGCCCGTCTCCCCGACCGAGTAGGGCGGGAAGTTGTAGTGATGGATGTAGCGGCGCTCGGACTCGAGCGAGAGGTCGTCGATCCGCTGCCCCTCTTTCGCGGTGCCGAGGGTGAGCAGGGTCATGATCTGCGTCTGGCCGCGGGTGAAGAGAGCCGAGCCGTGCGTGCGCGGGCTGATTGAGACCTCGCACGTGACGGGGCGGATCTCTTCGGGCTCGCGCCCGTCCGGACGGCGCTTCTCGACCGCGATCTTCCGCCGGACGAGCTCCTTGTAGATCGTCTCGGCGGCACGCTTCACGTACTGGCGGGTGACCGAGTCCTTGACGACCGGCGTTTCCTCGTCGGGCGAGGCCGGGCCGACCGGGAAGGGCAGCCGCACCTCTTCCTCGATCCGCCCGAAGAGCAGGTTCCGCTTGGCCGACTTGAGCTCCTTCGAGTCCTGCTCGGCCTCGGTGAGCGAGCGCAGGTCGTCCTCGAACTGCTCGCGCACCGCCGAGACGACCGCGTCGAGCCGCTGACGGTCGAGGATCAGCGCGAGGCTCGCCCGCACCTGGATCTGGCGCCGGATGTCTTCCTCGCCGGACTCCATCGACAGCGGTGGGCAGAGCTCGGCAACGAGCTCCTCCACGACCGCGCCCGCCTCGCGCAGGCCCTCTCCGGCGATCCGCTCCCGGAAGCGCGAGCCGTGCTCCTCCTCGAGCTCCCGGGTCAGCTCCGCGTCGAGCCACTTCTCCTTGCCGGCCTGCCGCCGCAGGTCCTCCTGCGCCTCGCAGATCTTCGTGATCTCTTCGTGCGCGAGCTCGAAGGCCTGAAGCATCGTCTCCTCCGGCACCTCGTCGGCGCCGGCCTCGATCATCGTCAGGGCCTCCTTCGTCCCGACCACGATCAGGTCGAGCGTGCTCTCCCCGCCCTCGACAGACGGCAGCGGCGGGTTGACGACGAACTCGCCGTCGATCAGGCCGATCCGGACCGCGCCGACCGGACCCAGGAAGGGCAGCGGCGAGATCATCAGGGCGGCCGAGGCCCCGTTGATGCAGAGGATGTCGTGCGCGGTGACGAGGTCGGCGGAGAGGGTCGTGCAGACCACGTGCACCTCGTTGCGGTAGCCCTTCGGCCAGAGCGGCCGGATCGGGCGGTCGATCATCCGCGCGGTGAGGATCGCCCTCTCGGTCGGCCTGCCCTCGCGCTTGAAGAAGCCGCCGGGGATCTTCCCGGCCGCATACATCCGCTCCTCGACGTCCACGGTGAGGGGGAAGAAGTCGGCGCCCTCGCGGGCCTCCATCCGCCCCTGCGCGGTCGCGAGCACCATCGTGTCACCCGCGCGGACGAGAACGGCGCCGTCGGCCTGCTTGGCCAGCTTGCCCGTCTCGAAGGTCAGCTCCTGGTCGCCGACGGTGACGGACACCGTTGCGATCCGGGCTTCAGTGATCGTTGCCATGTCGTTCCTCCACTCTGTCGGGAGAGTGGAGGTTTGAGTCAGCCTCAATGGCCCACGGCTCCCGGGACGATGCGAAGAGCACGTAATGCGCTTGGGACTCGCTCAAACTTCCACCCTCGCGGCGGTTTCCTGTGTGTTTGCCGGCCTACCTCCTCAGACCGAGCTCTTGGATCAGGGCGCGGTAGCCCTCGAGGTCGCGCTTCTGGAGATACTGCAAGAAGCGGCGGCGGCGGCCGACGAGCTTGAGCAGGCCGCGCCGCGAGTGGTGATCCTTCGGGTGCGTGCGCAGATGCTCGGTCAGCTCGTTGATGCGGGCGGTCAGGAGCGCGACCTGAACGTGCGCCGAGCCCGTGTCGGCCTGGCTGCGGCCATGCTTGCCGACGATCTCCAGCTTCGCTTCCTTGGTGAGGGTCAACTCGCCTCCTTCTAACGTGACTCCGCAGTCCAAGCGCGTCGCGAGGAAGCACACGCGAACGGCCGAGACTGCGGTCTCGCAGAAGGGTAGCAGTAGCACGGGGAGCCCCTCTAACACGGGCTCGGAGGCCACCAACCTCCTCCTGTGTACGTTCGGAACGTGGTCGGTGACGTCCGACGGCGGTCCGAGAGTGCGGGCGAGCGGCGGGATGACCCTGACCTCCTCTGGCATTGCTGCCTTCAGCGGGATCTGTCTCCCGCCGCCGTCCGC
>WNGF01000617.1_pt1 | contig 54981 bp, 49 predicted proteins | sample 5400641 | NCBI WGS metagenome assembly WNGF01 (sample SAMN13153371, study PRJNA577476) | soil metagenome | isolation source: 80 cm soil or saprolite under grassland replicate 2 | place: USA:California | collected 2016-06-15
CCACCCACCCGGCTACAACCACGCACCGTAGCCACCGCCAGCCACGACACCAACGTGCCCGAAACTGTCACAGCCGCCGCGTAGCCTCACCATGAACGGAACCACGCCCGTCGATTTACACCGGTTCCCGGACGCCACCCGGGCGCGTTCGTGCCGGTCGCTTCCCAGTTCGCCGGGAACCGGAGGAGGATGCACCTCGGATGAAGCCCCCAGCCAGCTGTCGGCTCAAGAACGCCAAGGCCAATGGAGTACGGGTGGACGTGGTCAACCCGATGCCGATGGAGCCCGGCTCGTCGCGGTCGAGCTGGGGCGACGCCGTGATCGCGGCGGCCGAGCCGACGCTGCGCCAGATGGCCGGGACACCCGCCCGCCAGCGCGTCACCTGGGACAACAACACCATCGAGCCACCGGCGTTCTGGTCGGTCGGCTGGGACAACGGCGGCTGTCGCGGCGGCGGAGCTTCCGCCACCCGCAGCAGCTTCTCGCAGTCGACCTTCGGGCTCACCAATATCTTCAAGGGCTTCCACGGTTGACCGTGGCAGCCAAACAGGCACGACCGGGCAGGCGGCGAAGCTCACGCACATCAACTACGCGTTCGGCAACGTGAACGCCGAGGGCAAGTGCTTCGAGGTCAACGCGGCCGGCCAGGGCGACGCCTGGGCCGACTACCAGCGTCCGGCATCGGCCGAGGAGTCCGTCGACGGCGTCGCCGACTCGTGGGGTCAACCGCTGGCGGGCAACTTCCTGCAGCTGCGCAAGCTCAAGGCCAAGTACCCGGACCTCAAGGTGCTCATGTCGCTGGGCGGCTTCACCTGGTCGAGGTTCTTCTCCGACGCGGCACTGACCGAGCAGTCCCGCCAGGCGTTCGTGGCCTCCTGCATCGACCTGTTCATCAAGGGGAACCTGCCGATCCTCGACGGGGGCAGCGGCGGTCCGGGCGTGGCGGCCGGCGTGTTCGACGGGTTCGACATCGACTGGGAGTGGCCGACGGAGAACCTCATCGGCGGTACCTCCCGGCCGGAGGACAAGGCCAACTTCACCAAGCTGCTCGCTGAGTTCCGCAGCCAGCTCGACGCGTACGGGCGCCGGGTGCACAAGCGCTTCCTGCTCACCGCGTTCCTGCCGGCCAACCAGCGGGTCATCGACAACGGCTTCGAGGTACGCAAGATCTTCCACGACCTGGACTTCGCCACCCTTCAGGGGTACGACTTCCACGGCACCTGGGAGTCGATGACCAACCAGCAGTCGGCGCTGCGCCAACCCGCCGGCGACCCGGTCAACCCGGACTTCACAGTGGTGTCCACTGTGGACGCCTGGGTCAGCCGTGGCGCCCCACGCCGGGAGCTCGTCGTCGGCATGCCGTACTACAGCCGGGGCTGGACGGGCGTACCCAATATCAACCATGGCCTGTTCCAGACCTCAACCGGGCCGGCGCCAAGCCCGTTGGAGCCGGGCGTGGCCCACTACAAGCAGCTGGCTCCGCTCGCTGGAACGACCTTCACCCTCTTCCGTGACCAGCAGGCCGGCTTCGCCTGGCTGTACGACGGCACCACGTTCTGGACCTTCGACGACGCCGCGGTGTTCGCGCAGAAGACCGTGTACATCCGCCAGAACGGGTTGGGCGGAGCGATGGTGTGGGAGCTGAGCGGCGACGACAACAACGGCACCCTGACCGACGTACTGTTCCGTGGCTTGAGCCGCCACCACGGCGGCTGAGCCTCGATTGACCGGTGCCCCGGTGCGGCTGCCGCCGCCGCACCGGGGCACCTTTTTGACCGGCGGCCGGTTACGCCGAACGTCCCCTGGGAAATTCAGTCCTAGGACTCGAAGGGACCCAAGGCGATGGCACGGAAGACCGATCGAGAAGCTCCCCAGACCACGCGACAAGCGCCGCAGACCGAAGGGGAAGCCGCCCAGACAGACCAGACAGAGCGGAAGGATCTCACCGCCGAGCGGACCGGCGAGCCGACCAAACCCACCCAGCTTGCGCCACGCGCCTGGTGGGGCGTACTGAAGCGGACCGTCAAGCAGTTCCAGGAGGACGACCTCACCGACTGGGCGGCCGCGTTAACCTACTACGGCATCCTGTCGATCTTCCCCGGCTTGCTGGTGCTGGTCTCGGCGCTCGGCCTGCTCAGCGACTCGGCGACCCAGTCGCTGCTGAGCAACATCGGGGCCATCGCGCCCGGCCCGGTGAAAGAGATCCTGGACGGCGGCGTCAGGAGCCTGGAAGAGGCGGGCAGCAAGGCCGGCATCTTCGCCGTCGTCGGTGCGGCCGGTGCGCTGTGGTCGGCCTCGGGCTACATCGGCGCGTTCATGCGCGCGGCGAACGCCATCTACGACGTACCTGAAGGCCGGCCGATCTGGAAGACCCTGCCGATCCGGCTCGGTATGACGGTGCTGACCGGCGTGATGCTCGCGGTCACCGCGGTCGCCGTGGTGTTCACCGGCAAGCTCGCCGAACAGGTCGGCAAGCTGATCGGCATGGGCAAGACGGCGGTACTGGTCTGGGACATCGTCAAATGGCCGGTACTGGCCATCATCGTGAGCCTGCTCTTCGCGATCCTGTACTCCGCGGCGCCCAACGCGCGCCAGTCCGGCTTCCGCTGGATCACGCCGGGTGGCGTGCTGGCGGTGCTGCTCTGGGTCGCCGCCTCCGCCGGCTTCGCGTTCTACGTCGCCAACTTCGACTCGTACAACAAGACCTACGGCTCGCTCGGCGCGGTCATCATCTTCCTCGTCTGGCTGTGGATATCGAACCTGGCGGTCCTGCTGGGCGCCGAGTTCGACGCCGAGCTCGAACGTGCCCGGGCGATCGAGCAGGGTCACCCGGCGGACGAGGAACCGTACGTACCGTTACGCGACGACCGCAAGATCGGCGACCAGACGAAGGCCGCTGGTCTCGGATAAGGTCGGTTGCATGCGGACGCCTCGTCCCGGGGGGCTCGCCTGCGCCGGGCTCGTGCTGGCGGCGCTGGCTCGTCCTCGCGGGCGCGAACCCGTCCACCTCGGTCGCCCTAGCCGACTCCGGCGGGGCCGCCGTCGAGGGCGAGATGCGCCCCGACGGCTCTTCGTGGGTACCGGCAGCGCAGCTGAAGTACGCGACGATGTACACCGCCAAGGTCGGCGACAAGACCGTGTCGTTCACCACCATGAACAAACCTTCGGATCTGGTACGGGTGAGCAGCGCCATCGGCGACGACCAGGTGATCGGCGTGGCCGCCCCACTGGTGGTCAACTTCGGCGTGGACGTGCCGAAGGACCAGCGGGTGGCGGTGCAGCGGCGGCTGTTCGTCAAGAGCGAGCCGGCTCAAGAGGGGATCTGGAACTGGTTCAGCCCTCGCGAGATCCACTACCGGTCTCGGGAGTACTGGCAGCCGGGCACGAAGCTGTCCGTCCGGCTGGCCACTGGCGGCCTGCCCTGGGGCGGCACGTGGTACGGCGGGTCCGACATCACAGTACGGGCGAGCGTCGGCCCGAAGCTGGAGATCACGGTGGACAACGCCACCAAGCAGATGACGGTCACGCAGGACGGCCAGCTGCTGCGCACCGTGCCGGTCAGCCTCGGCAAGCCGAGCTCACCGTCCTTCAGCGGCAACATGGTCGTGATGATCAAGAACGAGTGGGAGTGGTTCGACTCAGGCACCTTCGGCATCCCGGCCGACTCCCCCGGAGGGTACCGCACCAAGGTGTTCTGGCCGATGCGGTTGAGCTGGAGCGGGCAGTACATCCACTCGGCACCGTGGTCAGTACGCGACCAGGGCAAGCGCAACGTGTCGCACGGCTGCACCAACATCTCTCCGGAGAACGCCGACTGGCTGTGGCACCTCGCGCACATCGGCGATCCGGTCGTGGTCAAGGGCACCGAGCAGAGCCTGCCCTGGGCCGACGGCTGGACCGACTGGAACGCCTCCTGGGAGGAGTACGCCAAGGGCAGCGCGATCCCGCCCTCGGGCGCAGCGCCCACGCCCTCCCACAGCTGACCCGTTTTGGCCCGGTGCCGCCCGACCTGGTAGCCTGGCTCTTCGCGTCAATCGACTCACCCAAACCAGAAACGAGCAGGACGAGGCCGTCGCGTGGCGAACATCAAGTCCCAGATCAAGCGCAACCGGCAGAACGAGAAGCGCCGCGTGCGTAACAAGGCGGTCAAATCGTCGTTGAAGACCGCGATCCGCAAGTTCAACACGGCCAATGCCGCCGGTGACGCCGAGCTCGCGAACGAGCTGCTGCGCGATGCTTCACGCAAGCTGGACAAGGCCGTGAGCAAGGGCGTGATCCACAAGAACCAGGCCGCCAACCGCAAGTCGGCGATTGCCAAGAAGCTCGTAGCAAGCTGACGCTCGCTCAGCTAGCTGGCGCTCGCCTTCGCTCGCGCGGCGCCCCGGCTCCTCAGGCGCCTGCGACCAGTCCGGCTCGCGGGCTTCGCCTGGCGACCCGGACCAGTCGTTCCCTCGTCGCTTCGCTCCTCAGTCCAGACGGCGCCCGCCGGTGCGCAACCAACCGGCGCTTGCCGGTGCGCTCCAGCACGCCGGTGCGCAACTAGCCGGCGCCCACCCGTGCGCGCAGCCTGCCTCGTCAGCGAGCACCGCCGGCAGCCCGCGCGGCTACCACGCCGAACACGGCCCGCTCCAGTGCGTACCCGCGATCATCCGTGCCTCCCTTGACGGCGGCGTTGCATTCTGCGGCCACCCGCATGGCGTCAACGAGCGCGTCGGGTGTCCAGCCACGCGCTTGGCGCTGGGCTCGCTCCACTTTCCAAGGCGGCAGGCCCAGCGAACCGGCCAGCTGGTACGCGCTTGCCCGCCCGGCCGCCGCGACGCGGGCGACCGTGCGTACTCCGTCGGCGAGCGCGTCCGCGATCGGCACCGGGTCGACGCCGACGTGCAGCGCCCACCGCAGGGCCTCCAGGGCCGCCGGGATGTCGCCCACCATGGCGGCGTCGGCGACGGTGAATCCGGTGACCTCGGCCCGGCCCCGGTAGTAGCGAGCGACGGTGTCCGCGCCGATCCGCCCGTCGGTGTCGGCGACCAGCTGGGAACAGGCTGCGACGAGCTCGCGCAGGTCGTTGCCGACCGCGGCCAGCAGCGCCTCGGCGGCGTCCTCGCTGCAGCGCCCGCCCAGCCGGCGGATCTCGTTGCGGACGAAGTCGGCGCGCTCCCGGTGCTTGGTGACCTTGGCGGCCGGCACAACCGTCGCGCCGACCTCGCGCAGACCGTCGGCGAGCGCTTTGCCCTTCCCGCCCCCGGCATGGGTAACGACGAGCGACACCTCCGGGTCGGGCTCCTTCGCATACTCGATCAGCGCCGCGACCAGCTCTTTCTTGGCGTCCTGGCCGTCCCGGACGATCACCACCCGCCGCCCGCCGAACAATGACGGGCTCAGCATGCTGGCAAGCTCACCCGGCAGCGTGTCGGCGGCCTGGTACTCGCGTACCTCGGCGTCGGGATCGGTATCGCGGGCAGCGGCAGCCGCCTCGGCGACGGCGCGGGAGACAAGCAGCTCTTCATCGCCGAGGACCAGGCAGACGGTGGCGAGGGACGGTGCGGGCACGTCGCCATCGTCGCACGTGTGCCCGTTCAACCGGGCCGTACGACTCATCCGGCCCACGGGGCTTTGCGAGGCGACCAGAACGGGCCGCTGGATGCTCACGGGCGGCCGGTCACCAGCCCTTGGCGCCAGTCGGGACAGCGGCTCACGGAAGGAGAACCCGGGGAGGCGGCTCTGCCCGACACGCTCGGAACACGCCGAGATCGCCGCCTCCCCGGAGCGGTGGCCACCGCGGTTTGCGGACCAGGGTGGCCATAGATGAACCTAGTACATCTTGATGTTCTAGGCAACCCCTGGAGCAACATTGTGTCTCCTGATGCTTGAGATATGAGGTCATCTCGTGCTCTCATGGTGGTGCGGACCAGGGAGAACACGGATGGCCACCTCGAAGACGCAGCGCCTTATCGACGACATCACCAGCCAGATCGAAGCTGGACAGCTGCGTCCTGGTGACCAGCTGCCGAGCGCGGCTGAGCTGCGCGCGCAGTATGACGTCTCGATCACAGTGGTGCGCAGCGCGGTCAACTGGCTCAAGGCGGTGGGCCTGGTCGAGGGCGTACCGGGCGTCGGGGTGTTCGTCAAGGAGCGGTAAGCGCCACGCTGAGGCGCTGCGCCCGTCAAGGTGGGCGGCGGCCCGGTCGCTGGCCTCGCGCCACCACGGCCAATCCGCCCGGCGTTACGACCACCGCCACATCGGCATCCACGTCGGTCCGCAGCACCCGCGCCCCGCCCCGAGCCAGCCGGCCAAGCACGGCCGTGTTCGGATGGCCGTACGGGTTGCCGGCGCCAACCGACACCAACGCCACTGCCGGGGCTACCGCGTCGAGGAACCCGGCGTCCTGGTACACCGATCCGTGATGCGCCAGCTTGAGCACGTCGGCGCGCACGCCGGACGGGCCAGCGGCGGAGAGCACACCGCGTTGTTCGTCCTCCTCGGCGTCGCCGGCCAGCAGCACCCGGCGACCCCGGATCTCGGCGCGCACGACGAGCGAGTTGTTGTTCGGGTCGGACCGGGTACCGGTGAGGGGGCGAACCGGCCCGAGCACGAACAGCTGCACGCCGCCGAGCCGGTACACCGCGCCGGCTGTTGCCGCCCGTACCGGCACCCCCTCGGCGGCGGCGCCGGCGAGCACGGCATCCCGCCCGGCCGCCGGCTCCGGGTGCCCTGTCGTCACCACCTCAGCCACCGAACGCCCACGGAAGACGCCGGCGAAGCCACCGACGTGATCGGCATGGAAGTGTGTGATCAGGAGCAGGTTCACGTGCCGTACACCCAACCCGCGTAAGCAGCGGTCGGTGGCCGCCGGGTCAGGCCCGGCATCGACCACCGCTGCCTGGTCGGGGCCGACCGGGAGGACCACCGCATCCCCCTGACCAACATCGCAGGCGACGACGAACCAGCCAGGCGGCGGCCAGCCGCTGGCCACCACCCGGACCGGCAGTACGCCCACGACGGTGGCCACGGCGGCCACCGCGACGAGGCGGCGCACGACGGGCCGGCGCCCGGCGACCAGCACCACGGCCAGCAGCGCCGCCAGCAGCATGCCGCCCACCACTCCCGCCGGCCACGGCGCGACGCCGGCCGGGGCGTCCGCACCGTACCGAGCGACCAAGACCAGCCACCACGCCGGCCAGCCCGCTAACCAGGCGACCCACTCGGCGGCGGCGGGCCAGCAGGCCGACAGCAGCGCCGCCGCCACACCAAGGACGGTGGCCGGCGCCACCGCGGGTACGGCGACCAGGTTCGCCGGGATCGCCGCCAGGCCAACCGTGCCCGAGATGGCCGCGATAACCGGGGCGCAGGCGACCTGAGCAGCGGCCGGGATCGCCAACGACTCCGCCAAGCCGGCCGGCACGCCCCGCTCGCGCAGCGCGTCGCGCCAGCCGGGCGCGATGAGCAGCAGGCCAGCCGTTGCCAGTACCGACAATGCGAACCCGGCGTCTGCGGCGAGCTGCGGGTCGACCATGACCAGCACGGCGGCGGACGCCGCGAGCGCGGGCACTGCCGCGCGGGGGCGGCCCAACGCCAGGGCCACGAGCCCGAGCCCACCCATCGCGGCCGCGCGCAGCACGCTCGGCGAAGGGCGAACCAGGATGACGAAGCCGACCAGCGCGAGCGCGCACAGCAGCGCCGCCAGCCGCGGGCCGGCCCGAGCCCAGCGGGTGACCAGCAGCACGAACCCGATGACGATCGCCACGTTGGAGCCGCTCACGGCAACCAAATGAGTCATGCCGGTCGTGGTGAAGTCGTCGGCCACGGCCGGCTCCAGACGGCTGGTGTCGCCGACAACGAGGCCGGGCAGCAGGCCGCCGGGCTCCGCTGGGAGCGGCTCGCAGGCGCGCTGGAGCCCGGCCCGCAACCGGCCCGCCGCTCGCTGTGCCCACGGCGGCTCGCCGATCTCGAGCGGCGCGTGCGACGCTGACAAGACCGCGGCGCGCAGGTCGCCCCGGCGTGGCGGCCCGAGCCGCCCGACCGTCGTGACCCGCTGGCCGGGCAGGAGCGTGCGCCAGGCCCGGTCGCTGGCAAGTACGAGCACCCGGGCCGACAGCCGGGCGGACCCGGAGTCGTGGCGCAGGCCCATCAGCTCGGCGTGTACGGCGTATGTGGCCGGCCGGCCCGCGCTGCCTCGCAGCGGATGCGGATCGTCGGTGACGACAAGGTCGACGGTAACCGTGGCGCGGTCACGAGCCAGGCCGGCGAGCGGCTCGGCCTCGCGGGTGGCGACCCGGGCAGCTGTGCTCGCCGCGCCGCAGACCACGCCGAGCAGTAGCCCGACCGGCAGCCACCCGCCTGGCAGCCGGCGACCACGCCGCCACCCGGCCGGGTGCGCGGCCCCACCCGCCGGGAGCCCTACCGCGAGCGCCGCCCGACCGGCCGCGAATGCCGCCCCACCCGCCGCGAGCGCCGCACAGGCGGCGACCACCACGCCGCACCCGGCTGTGAGGTAGAGCCCGCCGAGCGCGGCGAGCCAGCACGCGACAGCGGGCCCCGCCAACCGTAGGTCCGGCCAGGCGCCCGTCATACCGTCACCAGGCCCTTGAGCTGTTCGAACGTGGCGTCGCCCACTCCCGGGACCTGTCGCAGCTCAGCGACCGACCGGAAGCCGCCGTGCTTGGTGCGGTAGTCGATGATGCGCGCGGCGAGGACCGGACCGACGCCCGGCAGTGCGTCCAGCTGCGCCAGCGTGGCCGTGTTCAGGTTGACCGGACCGCCCGGCGGCGCCGCTCCACCGGCGTCTCCGGGCGGCGGCGTGCCGCCGATGACGATCAGCTCGCCGTCGGTGAGCTTGCGGGCGAGGTTCACATAGGACAGGTCGGTGCCGGGCAGCACTCCCCCAGCCGCCTCGATGGCGTCGGCGACCCGGGACCCGGCGGGTAGCCGGACCAGGCCCGGGCGGACCACCCGGCCGGCGACCGCTACCACGATGACCGTCGATGCCTCTGAGGCGGGCGGCCCGGTGGGTCGGGTGACTGCCGGGACCGCCTCGATGCGCGGCCGGGACCACCAGGCGAGCGTCGCGGCGACCGTGACGACCACCACGGCTACCACAGCCAGCGCCCGGATCCCGCGACGGCGCGGATCCAGAGCGGACGACAGTGCCCCGCCCGGCGGGGCCGGCGTCAGGCCCAGCGAGGCCCGCCCATCAACCGGCGACAGGCCCGGCGAGGTCGGCCCAAGGCCCGGCGAGGCCGGCGACAGGCCCGGCGAGGCCGGCCCAAGACCCGGCGAGGCCGGCCCATCGACCTGCGGCAGCCCTACGACGCGGATGAACCGGCTCCGCACCTCGGCATCCGGCTCGCCGTCGCCCGGCTCACCCGCGTCGTCAGCCGCACTCCTGAAGACCCGCATGCGGCGACGCTAGACAGCCGGTACCGGTCGCCGCACCACCCAACTTCGCGCCTGTGGACAGCGAGGGGCGGTGCCGCCCGGCGCAGCAAAGCACGGAGCGCTGGGACTGTGCGGCGTGGTGGCTGCGGGACGGCCCTGAGTCTGCGGGGTGGGTGGAGCATGTGGACGGTGCGGGTGACGAACCGCCGTCAGGTCGGGATGACAGGGCCGGGTTGGACGCCCAGGACGGACCACTCCGGCGACCCCGGTACGTCCCAGGGGATCTCTTCGGAGCGGTGGAAGTCGACGCCCATGACCGTCCATCGTGGACCTTGGGTAGCCAGCCTTCGGCGGAACGAGCACCAGTCATGGGTCGCAGCCGGCGACCAGGCCAGCTCGGCGATGGCCGGCAGCCGGGGAAACGCCAGGTAGTCCAGGTCCGAGCTGGAACGGACGGTCTCCGTCCATAGTGGTGCCTCGACGCCGAGTACGGCGGCCGGGTCCACCCCGGCGAGGAAGTCTCCCGGATCCCAGTCATACGCCTCACGGACGCTGGTCGGCCCGGCCCACGTCAGGCCCAGCGGCGAGTCGGCGTCGTACTTCTGGTCCAGGTAGGTCTTGTCGGCCGGCGAGAGCACCACTGGGTTGCCCTGCCGGGCGGCCGCCGCGACCGACGGGTCGACCGGCGTGGTGGCCCAGTACTGCAGGATGGTCGACGGCAACAGTCTCGCCTGGGCGATCTGGTGCCAGCCGACGACCGTCTTGCCGTGCGAGGCGACGATGCGCTGCACCCGTTCCATGAACATGACGTAGTCGGCAAGGCTGGTCGCGTCGGCCTCGTCGCCGCCGACATGCAGGTACGGACCCGGGGTCAGCGCGGCCAGCTCGCCGATGACGTTGTCCACAAAGGTGTACGTCAGCTCGCGGTCGACACAGAGCGAGCTGAACCCGACCTCGATACCCGTGTACGGCAAGGCCGCCCGACCGTCCCGGTTCAGCTCGGGGTAGGCGGTGAGCGCCGAGTTGACGTGCCCGGGCATGTCTATCTCGGGCACGACCGTGATGTACCGCGCCCGGGCGTAGTCCACGATCCGCCGGTACTCGTCCTTCGTGTAGCAACCACCGGGGCCGCCGTCCACCTGCGTGCAGCCGCCGGCCTCGGTCAGCCGCGGCCAACGGTCGATCGCGATGCGCCAGCCCTGGTCGTCGGTCAGGTGCAGGTGCAGGTGGTTCACCTTGTACCGGGATACGAGGTCGACGTAGCGCTCGACAGCCGGCACGGGAACGAAATGGCGAGCCACGTCGAGCATCGCCCCGCGGTAGGAGAACCGCGGCCAGTCAACGATGCGACCACCCGGCACCAGCCACGGACCAGGCTCCACGGTCGCGCTCTCCACGGCCGGCGGCAGGAGCTGGCGCAGCGTCTGCACGCCGGCGAACAGACCGGCCGGGCGCACCGCCCGCAGCACCACGGCCGACGGGGTCACGTCGAGCTGGTACCCCTGCGCGCCCACCCGCCGGTCGGCACCGGCGAGGAGCAACGAGATGCCTTCATCCGTTGCGGCTTCGCGGGCGTCGGCCACCGGGAAGGGGTACCCGGTGGCGCGGCGCAGCATGGCGGCGAGATACGAGCAGACGGCCTCAGCGCCGGGCGAGGCATAGATTCTGGTCGATGGACGGAGTGCGTAGACGACCCCGTCGGCCGGTGCGACGGTTGCCGGCGCGGGCACGACGTCTCGCATCGAGACGGTCGACCCGACCTCCGTCGCGACCCGTGCGACCGCCCGGCCAGCCACTGCGGTCATGAGCGCCGCCGAAGCCGCGGGGTACCGGTTCCCATCGGCCCTCCGCCAACCGTGCGGCTCGCCGCACTGTTAAGAAACCTTACCGTAGTAGCGGATAGACTAATATCTCTTCCCCGCGGACACAACACCCCTGGGGGTCAGATGTGGCGGTACACCACGACGCAGGCGAGACCTGGCCCCACGTGGGCGCCAACGGCCGCGCCTACCTCGGTCAGGTAGCTCGCGCGCAACCGCTCTCCAAGCCGGTTGGCCAACGCGTCGGCGAGACCGGCCGCCCGCTCGGCGGCGGCAAGGTGGTGCACCGCAACGTCCACATCGGACTGACCGGCCGCCTCGACGGCCAGGTCCACCAGGCGGGCCAGGGCACGGCTGGCGGTGCGGACCTTGTCACGTACCACGATGACGCCTTCGTTGACCCACAGGATCGGCTTGACGGCGAGCGCCGTGCCGAGCAAGGCCGACGCGGCTCCGATGCGGCCGCCCCGGCGCAGGAACTCCAGCGTGTCGACGTAGAACAGCGTGGTGGTGCGGTCGATCGCGGCGAGCACTTTCTCGCGTACTCCCGAAAGGTCCGCGCCTTGCGCGGCGGCCGCGGCGGCGACGACGGCCGGGAACCCCAGACCCATTCCGGTTGATCGCGAGTCGATCACCGCGACCCGGTCGCCGAAGTCGCGGGCGGCCAGCACGGCGCTTTCGTACGTGCCGGACAGCTGCGCGGACAGGTGCACCGAGACGACGCCGGAGGCACCCGCCTCGAACAACCCGCGGTACGCCTTGCCGAGCTCAGCCGGCGCCGGCCGGGACGTCGTCACCGCGACCCGCCGGCTCAGTGCCACCGCGACGTCGGACGGCGTGACCTCGATCCCCTCGCGCCCTTCATCGCCGGAGATCACCACGGTCAACGGCACCACGGTGATCCCGTGTGCGGCCACCAGCGCGTCAGGCAGGTACGCCGTCGAGTCGGTGACCACCGTGATGTGGCCGGGCGAACCTGCCATGGCGGCACGGTAGCGGAAATGCGCTCGGTTTGGCGCGGGTATGGCGCCGAGGGCCCTCAGGCGCGACGCGCCTCGGTGACCTCGAACGGTATGCCCTGCTGGCAGGTTGTCATGAGGCTCGGGTTGGGCTTGCCGCGGACGGTGATCCAGGCGCCCGCCTGGACGACCTGGCGGTCACCGCCGATGAGCTGGTACGTGCCCTCTGCGGTCGTCATGATCATGCAGCCCGCCTCGACGCCCTGCTCGACCCGCCCGGTGAGGGTCTTCTCGCCAGCGGGGATCGACTTGCCCGGCGGCGACGGCGTGGCCCGCCACGAGGGCGGCAGCGAACCGCCCGGAGCGCCGTTGTCTGATGGAGTCGATGGCACGCTGCCTCCAGGCTGGGCCGTGCCGCCGGTGCCTCGGGCACAACCGGCGGTGACGAGGCCGGTGACGAGCGCGGCGAGCAGCGCGGCGATGGCGACGAAACGACGGGTACCCATGTCTCTTCGGACGCTACCGCGGCCGGAACGGTTCCGTCGAGACGGAGCGGGCTTATCCGACATTATGCGCACTGAGCTGCCAACCGCGCACCGCGTCGAAGGTGAGCTCGGTCCAGTGACAGTTGGCGAGAACCCGCAGTGTCCTGGCCACCGTGCCCGACCAGTCGAGCAGCTGGGCGGCGCCGTGCCGGGCGGAGCCGCCGTGCGTCGCGATCACGATGGTGCCGCCGGGCGCCCCGTCGACGGCGTCCTGGAGCGCGGCGCCGACCCGTTTGGCGAACTCGTCCAGGTCTTCCACGCCGGCCCCACCGACCGGCCGGCCGGCGCGCCACCGTGCGTACTCCTGCGGCCAGCGCGCCGCGATCTCCGCGAGGCTGTGTCCCTGCCACTCGCCGTAGCAGCGCTCCCGTAGCCGGGCATCGACGGTGATGTCAAGCCCGGTCAGCGCGGCCAGCTCAGCGGCCGTGTCGAGGGCCCGCCGCAGATCGCTTGCGACCAGCAGATCCGGCTTGAGCGCGGCCAGCTTGGGCGCCGCGGCGGCGGCCTGGGCGCGGCCGGTATCGGAGAGCTCGACGTCGAGGTGTCCCTGGACCCGCTCGGCGGCGTTCCAGGCCGTCTGGCCGTGCCGCCACAGCAGCAGCCTCGTCATGCTGTGTCTCCGGTTCGCTCCGCGGGGCGCGTTGGTGCGACTGCGACCAGTCCGGCTCGCGGGCTTCGCCGGGCGACCCGGACCAGTCGTTCCCTCGTCGCTTCGCTCCTCAGTCCAGACGCCGCCGCGCCCCGCTCCGCTCACTGGCCGACCAGGTCGCGGTCTTCGAAGGGGATGGCCGGGCAGTCCTTCCACAGCCGGTCCAGACCGTAGTACTCGCGCTCCTCGCTGTGCTGGACATGGACCACCACGTCGACATAGTCGAGCAGGACCCACCGCCCGGCGCGTTCGCCCTCCCGGCGGACCGGTTTCGCCTTCTCCGGCAGGCCGAGCAGGCGCTCCTCGATCGCGTCGACGATCGCCAGGACCTGCCGCTCGTTGGGCGCCGACGCGATGAGGAACGCGTCGGTGATCACCAGCTGGTCGGCGACGTCCAGGATGACGATGTCGTGCGCCTTCTTGTCGGCGGCCGCCTGGGCGGCGGTCAGCGCCAGCTCGCGCGCGCGCTCGGTGAGGGGCACCGCACTTCCTTCCTCGGTTCGGATGCTCGCCACCCAGCGTCTCACGTCGAGCGCGAGGGCGCCGACGAGCTCGCGCGTGTTATGCCCTCGTTCCGGTACAGATGACGCTTCGTGATGTACTGCACCACGCCATCGGGCACCAGGTACCAGACCGGCTTACCGGCGGCGACCCGCTCCCGGCAGTCGGTGGACGAGATCGCCATAGCGGGCACCTGGACCAGGCTGACCGTGTCTGCCGGCAGATGCGCGTCGGACAGCTCGAAACCGGGTCTGGTCACGCCGACGAAGTGGGCCAGGCCGAAGACCTCGTGCGCGTCCTTCCAGGACAGGATGCGGGCGAGCGCGTCGGCGCCGGTGATGAAGTACAGGTCGGCGTCCGGCCCGTACACCTTCCGCAGGTCGCGCAGCGTGTCCACGGTGTACGTCGGCCCTTCGCGCTCGATGTCGACCCGGCTGACGGTGAACCGCGGGTTCGAGGCGGTTGCGATGACCGTCATCAGGTACCGATCTTCGGCCGGGCTCACCGCGACGTCGCCCTTCTGCCACGGCTGGCCGGTCGGCACGAACACGACCTCGTCAAGGCCGAACCGGTCGGCGACCTCGCTGGCCGCGACCAGGTGTCCGTGGTGGATCGGGTCGAAGGTGCCGCCCATGATGCCGATCCGCCGCCGTGGCGCCCCCACCGGCGCATCCTAGCTGATCAAGGTCCCGGGAACCGCTCGCGGGCGGCCAGCGCGCGGCGCAGGTCGTCGGTACGGTCCACGACCACCCGACGAAGGGCCGGGTGCGGGCCGTCGCGCTCCAGCAACCGCCGCGCCAGCGCCAAGGTGTCCGGCTCCACGGCGTACTGCGGATAGGCGGCTGTTGCGAGCTGCCAGAACACTTGAGGCGTGCGGCGGGCGGCCACCTCCGGCATCTCGGCGAAGTAACGCTCCACATAGGACCGGGTCAGCTCGGTCTGCTCCGGCTGCCAGAACCCGTCGGCGGCCGCCACGACCAGCCGGTTGGACAGCCGGGCATCGCGGGTCACCGCCTGCCAGGCCGCGGCCTTGGCGGCCGGATCGGGCAGTGCCGCTCGGCATCGGGCCGCCTGTTCGGCACCCTGGGCGCTGCGGTCGCGCTCGGCTTCCGCGCCGATGTCGTCGGCGCCGGCGGCGCCCAACACGACGAGCCGGTGCAGCACGGTCCATCGCAGGTCGGCATCCATCGCCAGGCCATCGGGCAACGCCCATTCGGCGAGCCAGTCGCGCAGCGTCGCCGCCTCGCGCGCTCCGGCGCAACGCGCGAACCCCCGCGCCGCCGCCAGCTGCAGCCCGGTGCCCGCGGGCGCTTCCGCGAGCGTACGCCCGCAGGCCGCCGCCAACCGGGCCAGCGCCGGCGGTTGGGCGCGCGGTGCGAGAAAATGAGGTACGGCAACGGATCGCGCGTAGTCGAGTGTCGCCGCGAAGATGCCGACGTCGGGCTCGACCGGTAGCGCGGAGGCGACCAGCTCGACGAACCCGATTGCCGGCAGCTCGGCGTCCCGGGTGGCGTCCCACACCGCACACCAGAGCCCGGCTCGCGCCATCGGGTCGGCCACCGCCGGCAGCAGGTCGGGCAGGCCTGCCAGGTCGGTCTCTGGCAGGCGTACCTTGGCGTAGGTCAGGTCGCCGTCGTTGACCAGCAGCACATCGGCGGCCGGCTGCCCGGTCAGCTCGGGCACGGGCGTGCGTCCATTGTCGACGGACGGGTCCAGCTCGACCTCCAGGCTTGCCCTGCGCACCACCGTCGCGCCGGGCCGCCGGTCGTAGCAGCCGAGCACCAAACGATGCGGCCGCAGCACCCGCGCGGGTCCACTCTGGACGATGGCGACCTCGGCATACGCGCCCGCCCCGTCGAGCTTCACGACCGGGCGCAGCGTGTTGACCTGCGCCTCGCGCAGCCACAGCCTCGACCACTCCACCAGGTCGCGAACGCTGGCCAGCTCAAGCGCGGCGAGCAGGTCGGCCAGGGTCGCGTTGTCGAAGCGGTGGGTGGCAAAGTACGCCCGCAGCCCGCCGAGGAAGGCCTCGTCGCCCAGCCACGCCACGAGCTGGCGCAGCACGGAGGCGCCCTTGGAGTACGAGATCCCGTCGAAGTTCAACAGCGCCGTGGCCGTGTCGGCGACCTCCTCGGGCGCGACCGCATGCGTTGACGGGCGCTGGTCCGCGGCGTACCCCCGGGTCTTGCGCTCCAGCGCGAACGTGACCCAGGTGCTGGTGAACCGGGTCGCCTCCGCCGCGACCCGGAAGCCGAAGTAGTCGGCGAAGGACTCGTTGAGCCACAGGTCGTCCCACCACCGCATGGTCACCAGGTCGCCGAACCACATGTGGGCCATCTCGTGGGCGATCACGACCGCGCGGCCTTCCCGCTGTGCCTCGGTGACCGCCGAACGGAACACGAGCTCGTCCCGGAAGGTCACGCATCCCGGGTTCTCCATGGCGCCAGCGTTGAACTCCGGCACGAACGCCTGGTCGTACTTGCCGAACGGGTACCGCACCCCGAACAGCGCGTGATAGCGGTCCAGGCACTGGCGGGTCACCGTGAACAGCTCCTCCGCGTCGCGTTCCAGGTGGGGCGCGAGCGAGGCGCGGCAGTGCAGGCCGAGCGGGATGCCGTCGTGCTCGGCGTACACCGAGTGATAGCCGCCCGCCACCAGCGTCATCAGGTATGTGGACAGCGGCGGCGTGGTGTCGAACGTCCAGCGCCCCGGCGCGGTGGACGCCCCGGCGCCGTTCGCCAGCACTGTCCATTGTGGATCCGCGGTGACCGTCAAGGCGATCGGCGCCTTCAGGTCCGGCTGGTCGAAGCAGGCGAAGACGCGCTGGGCGTCGTCGAGGAAGGTCTGCGCGTAGAGGTACACCTGGCCGTCGGCCGGATCGGCGAACCGGTGCAGGCCCTCACCGCTGTTGGAGTACGCCATGCTCGCGCCGACCACGAGCGTGTTCTCCGCCGCCAGACCGGGCAACGGCAGCCGGTTGCCGCTGAGCGTGGCGGGGTCCAACTGCCGGCCGTTGAGCGTCGCCTCCCGCAACATTGCGGGGCGGATCTCGACGAAGGTGGCGGCGCCCGGCCGGTGGCAACGAAACCGCATCACGGTCGTCGACCCGAAGGTCTCCGGCCCGAGGGTCAGGTCCAGGTCGATGGCGTACTCGTCCACGGTCACCAGCGCGGCGCGCTCGGCAGCCTCGGCGCGGGTCAGGTTCGTCATGTCCGCCTCTCGTCGCCTCGGCTCACGCGGCGATCAGCGACCTCACGGCGTCCATTCTGGACACTCGGGGCGCGATCGCGCGCAGCTGCAGAGCCAGGTTGATCGCCGCGAGCACCGGCTCCGGGTCGGGAACATTGATCCCCATTTGGGTACGCAGCCATGGCGCCACCTGGCTCCAGCGGTAGTAGGAGGTGCTGAGGTTGGCGTTGGCCGGCAGCGGGAAGCCGCCCGGGCCGGTACGCCCGAGCGACCACAGCCGGACCGCCTCTCGTGACTTGCCGACCCGGTCGGCGACGTCGGCGAGCGTGACGAGGTCGTCGTCGTCACACACCCCGGTGGCCGCGAGACCGAACCGGTCGAGGTCGCGCACGCCCGAGACGATCGCGTCGATCAGCGTGGGCGCGTCCCGGTCGAACGCCACCTCGGCGTACCCCTCGGCTTCGTGGAGCGTCACCGTGATGTCCGGATGGCGCTCGCACAGCTCGTCGAGCTGCCGCTCGTCGGGCAACCGGTCAACGAGGAGGACGAACTGCTGCAGGACAGCCATCGCACCTCCTCGCTCAGTCACATGACCGGCCGCCCGTGGTTGCGGTGCCTGGCCGTGAAGTTGTCCACTCGCCTGGCCGTGCGGTCCGGCCGCCACGGCCAGAGGTACAACGCTAGGCCGATGGAGCAGCCGTAGCAGCGCACGGTCAGTCCGCCGCCCGGACGCGACTCCAGCAGCAGGCCGGCGAGCGCCGCCCTACCGAGCGCCGCGACGAGCTCGGTCGGCACCGGCACCGGTGCTTCGGTCGAGTCCGTTGGCTCGGTCACGGCGACCCTACCCGGGAGCTTGCAATCTTGCAAACAGGCCATCTCACGATCTCAAGTAACCAGCTAGCGGGGTTGGACAGGAGTGGCCACAGAGGGGGCCACGAGCGGGGCCACGGGGCGTTGCCAGTCGGCAAGGTCGTTCTGTTGGGGCGCAGGGGCCAGACGTTGGTCGATGTACCCGCGGATCAAGCCCGCCCAGCGCGGGTGGAGCGACCAATGTCGATCGGTTGTGAGCCAGTGACAGGCCACCCGGCGGACAGGTCGTCACCCAGTGACCACGATATGTGGCGATCACGCCCTCCGATCGATGTGTACGAAACCGCAGCGGTGGGTACGCGGATAGCGACAATGCAGTCGATTCGAATGAGGAGGCTGGTCCTGTGGACAGGCTTGACCCTCAGGAGACCCGGTATCGGACACCGGACACGACGGGCAACGTCATGCCGGGCCGTCCGTTCGACGTATGGCGCTTCCGGGATGATGTCACTCCGGGCAGCGCCGACCTGACCGGTTACAAGGTCGAGGCGGCCGACGGCGGCATCGGTAAGGTCGATCAAGCCAGTCACGACGTGAACGCGGCGTGCCTGGTGGTGGACACCGGTCCGTGGATCTTCGGCAAGAAGGTGCTCATCCCGGCCGGAACGATCAACCACATCGACCATCAGTCACGGACGGTGTACCTGGACCGGACCAAGGAGCAGGTCAAGACGGCTCCCGAGTTCGATCCGGATCGGTACACCGACCCGGTGTACCGGGACAAGCTCGGTGGCTACTACGGCGGCACGTACCCGACGTCGGGTAGCACGTACCCTCCGACCTCGTAACCGGTACGCGTAACGCGATGGCCGGTGCGGCGCGCGCCGTACCGGCCGTCGCGCGCCCAAGGCGGACGGCCAGCGGCAGGCCCTCGCCTGCGGCATAGTGCGACCATGACGGCCGCACTGACCACGCAGCTGCGGGCGCTGGCGCGCTCGTGGTACCTGTGGCCGCTGCCGTTCGTGGCCGCATACCTGGCATGGCGGTTGTCGCCGATCAACGTCCAGTTCCACGAGACCTTCATCAACTTCGATCCGCAGGGCGATGACCAGGTGCTCACCGCATATCGCCGGGACGCGTTCGCGCTCTACACGTCGGGTTTCGCGGCTGGGCAGCTACTGTCCATGCTGGCCGGCCTGGTCCTCGTGGTGCAGCACCCGCCAACGCCGGCGCATCGGCGCCTGGACCTCGCCGCGAAGGCGCGCGTGGCGGCGATGTTCTCGATGGTCCTCGCGCTGGCCGCCGCGGCGGTGGCGCTGCCGAACGCCGGCCGCAGAGCCCAGGACCATTGGGGGATCCGCGAGCTGGCCAACCGTGGCGTGGCGGTCCATCGGCTGACGCTGTCCGACTGGTCGGTGTTGGTGGGTAGTCATCGGCGGCGTCGTCGCCTTCGCGCTGTGGGCCGTGATCGGCGTGGGCCTCGGCGCGATGGCGGGCCGTTGGCGGCGGCTGGCCAAGTTCCTCGCCGGCTATCTGCTCCTCTGCGCCGTCGCCGCCGGGGTCTACGCCGTCGCCCCGGGCGCTCCAGAGGCGGTGCGGTTGCTCCTGGCGGTACCAACCCGCTGCCGCCGGTACCGCTGACGGTGCTCAGCGCCCTCGGCGGCTTGCTGCCCGGCACCGCACGCCGGCGCCGGCGCCGGCACGCGGCACTGGCTCACACGTCGGCGCGCGGAAGGCTGGTGGTCCTCCCCGACACCGGGCATCTGGTGCCACTGGAACGCCCCGAGGCGATCGTCGCGGCGGTTCGGGCAATGACGCTACACTGAACCCCATGCGGAACAAGCCGTTCACCCTTGGCTGGTGGGCGCCCTAAGCGGGCGGCCACTCTCCGCGTACTCAGTCATCCGCGGCCGCCCGATCCGGGCGGCCTCGTCATGTGCGGCGAGCGAGCCGCACGGACCTGGTGGCCCTTGTTTCGAAGGGACCAGTCCAATGACCCGACGCCTGTCCGGCTTCAAGCCAACCGGCCACCTGCAGCTGGGCAACTACATCGGGGCAATCCGCCCGGTGGTGGAGCAGCAACACCAAACCGAGACCGTCGCGTTGGTCGCCGACCTTCACGCGCTCACCGTCGAGCATCATCCGGCCCGAGTACGCGCATTGAGCCGCGAGGTGGCCACCGTGCTGCTGGCCGCCGGAGTGGATCCGGGACGCACGCTGTGTTACCTGCAGTCGCACGTGCGGGAGCACACCGAGCTGCATTACCTGCTCGAATGCGTGACCGGCTACGGCGAAGCCCACCGGATGGTCCAGTTCAAGGAGAAGGCGGGCCAGCACACGAGGCTGTCGCTGCTGACCTATCCGGTCCTGATGGCCGCCGACATCCTGCTGCACGACGTCGACGAGGTACCCGTGGGCGACGACCAGTCGCAGCACCTCGAGCTGGCGCGCGCCGTGGCGGACCGGTTCAACAGCCGGTACGGCCCGGTCTTCGTCGTACCGAAGGCGGTCAACCCGCCGGTGGCCGCGCGCCTGAAGGACCTCGCCGACCCGGTCGCGAAGATGGGCAAGTCGACCTCGACCGACGCGGGCGTGCTGTACCTGCTCGACCCGCCGGAGGTGTTGCGGCGCAAGGTGATGCGGGCGGTCACCGACAACGACGACGAGGTGCGCTACGACCCGCAGCGCAAGCTCGGCGTCTCCAACCTGCTGGAGATCCTCGCCGCCTGCTCCGGCGACGATCCGGTTGCGCTGGCCGGGCTCTTCCGCTCGTACGCCGAGCTCAAGGGAGCCGTCGCCGACGTGGTGATCGCGACGCTGCGCCCGATTCAGGCGCGGCACGCGGATCTGCGGGCCGATCGTGGGTATGTGGATGAGGTGCTGGCGACCGGCGCCGCCCGCGCCCGGGAGCGCGCCGCGGCCACGGTGAGCCGCGCGCGCGACGCCATCGGGCTGGCGTCGCCCCGGGTCGGCGATATACTCCGCGCGGAGTAACCGAAGGGGAATAACCCATGAGCGTGACACCCCACCGGGCGCTGACACCGCTGGCCCTCGCGGTGCTCGAGCTGCTGCTTGAGCGCGCCATGCACCCGTACGAGATGCATCAGCTCATCCGCGACCGGCGGATCGATCACGTGATCAAGCTGCGGGCCGGCTCGCTGTACCACACCGTGGAGCGGCTGCACCGGCTCGACCTCATCGAACCCGTGGAGACCGCGCGAGCCGGGCGGCGGCCGGAACGGACCGTCTACGCGATCACCGAGCAGGGCCGCGACGCGTTCGCCGCGCGGATGCGCGACCTGATCCAGCGGCCGGAGCCGGAGTACCCCGTCTTCGGCGCCGCGGTCGAGATGCTGCACACGCTCGACCCGACCGAGGCGGCCACGCTGCTGGAGCGCCGGACCGTCGCCCTGGAGGCCATGGTCGCCGGGCACGACCAGGTCATCACGACCCTGGGCAAGAGCGGCCTGGAGCGGGTGCTCCTCTTGGAGATCGAGTACGCACAGGCGGTACGCCGGGCGGAGCTGGCCTGGGTCCGCGAGCTCGTCGACGACATCCGCGGGGGCGCGCTGACCTGGGCCGCGCCCGCCGCATCTGGCACCGTCGCATCCGGCACCGCGTCTGGGGCCGCCGCATCGCCGCCGAAGGAGACGATCGCATGACCACGACCCGACCGGCCGCGCCGGCACCGGCCATCGACAAGCCGAGGCACAGCCCGTGGCTGGTGCTCGTCGCGCTCTGCCTCGGCTTCTTCATGATCCTCCTGGACACCACGATCGTGAACATCGCGATCCCCGACATGATCGACAAGCTGCACGCGTCGCTCGACGAGATCCTGTGGGTGCTGAACGCGTACATCCTGGTGTACGCCGTCCTGCTGATCACCGCCGGCCGCCTCGGCGACCTGTACGGGCCGAAGCGGCTCTTCCTGATCGGCCTGGTGCTCTTCACGCTGGCGTCGGTGGCGTGCGGCTTCGCCCAGAGCCCCGGTCAGCTCATCGCGTTCCGGATCGCGCAGGGCGTGGGCGGCGCCTTGCTGACGCCACAGACCCTGACCACACTGACGGTGATCTTTCCGCCCGAGCGGCGTGGGGCAGCATTCGGTATCTGGGGTGCGGTGGCCGGCGTCGCGACGGTCGCCGGTCCCACGCTCGGCGGGTTCATCGTCACCGACTGGGGCTGGCGCTGGGTCTTCTTCGTCAACCTGCCGGTGGGTATCGTCGCGCTCGTCCTCGCCTGGGTCGTGATGCCGGACCTGAAGCTCAACCGCCGGCACCGCCTGGACTGGGGCGGTACGGCGCTGGCCACGGCGGCGCTGTTCCTGATCACGTTCGGGCTCATCGAGGGGCAACCCCACGACTGGGGCAAGGTGTGGGGCCCGGTGACGATCCCGATGGTGATCGCCGGCGGGGTGGTCCTGCTCGCGGTGTTCCTGGGGCTGGAGTACCGGAAACGCAACGAGGAGCCGCTGGTTCCGTTCGAGATCTTCGGCAACCGCAACTTCTCGGTGATGAACCTCGTGGTGGCCGCGCTCGGCTTCGGCATGCTCGGCCTGTTCGTCCCGATCGTGATCTACCTGCAGTCCGTCCTCGGCCTGTCGGCGCTCCAGGCGGGCCTGGCCATCGCGCCGATGCCGCTGATCTCGATGTTCACCGCGCCGGCCGCCGGCCGGATGGCCGACCGGATCGGGGGTAAGTACATCCTCATGACGGGGCTGTCGCTCTTCGCGCTCGGCACAGGGATCCTGCTCGCGTCCGCCCACCCGAGCTCCACCCGGCTGCACCTGCTGCCGGGCCTGATCGTCGCCGGTTTCGGGATGGGCATGACGTTCGCGCCTATGCAGACGATCGCCATGCGCGAGGTCGAGCCGCGGATGGCCGGCGCGGCGTCCGGGGTCATCAACACGACCCGGCAGCTTGGCGCCGTGATCGGCTCCGCCGCGGTGGGTGCGCTCTTGCAGAACCAGATCGTGCTGAAGCTGACCGCCGCCGCCCAGGCGAACGCCGCCACCTTGGACCCGAGGTTCCGCGAGCCGTTCGTGGAGGCCTTCCGCCGTGCCGCGTCGGGCGGCTTGCAGGTCGGGGCCGGCCAGACCGGTGCGGCGCTGCCGTCGACCGTTCCGCCAGAGGCCCGGCAAGGGCTGGCGCAGGCGGCGCTGAAGACGTTCCAGGAGGGGTACACCTCGGCCATGCGCGCCACCCTCGTGCTGCCGATCGCGGTCATCGCGTTGGCCGCGCTGTGCTGCCTCCTCGTCAAGCGTCGTGGCCGGACCGCGGCCGAGGAGCCGACAACGACCGAGGAGGTGCCGGCGGCCGTGCAGGCGTGAGCCGTCAGCCCGCGTGGACTAGCTGCCGCTCCAAGCAGACGCTGAACGGGTTGCCGGCGTACTGGCCGTAAGGCGGGATCTGTTCGTAGCCCGCCGAGCGGTAGAAGGCGATGGCCCCCGGCATGTAGGAGCCGGTCTCCAGCCGCACCACGGTGCAGCCCCGTTCCATCACGAGCGCTTCAAGCGCGGCGAGCATGCGGCGGGAGATGCCGCGGCGGCGGTGCGGTGGGCGTACGTACATCCGCTTGATCTCCGCGGTGGTCTCGTCGAGCCGTTGCAGGCCACCGCAACCGACCACGACGCCGTCGACGACCGCGACGAGGAGCTCGATGGCCGGGTCGAGCGGGTACACCACGCCGTCCACGCCGCCGTCGAGCACCCGTAACTCCGCCTGCTGCTCGGCGAGGAGCGCGGCCAGCTCCGGGTCGGTGGCCGGCCGATGCTCGATCAACACGCCGGCCAGGCTACCAGTCCTCGTCCTCGTCATCGTCCACATCGGACGGTTCGGGCTCGTCCGCGAGATCGGGCTCGGGCTCGTCCGCCAGGCGTTGCCGGCGCGCCTTGCGGGCGGCGAGCCGCTCGGCCGCCGGCGCTCGGGAGGGCGCCGTCTCCAGCCGGTAGTCCGTACCCCGCGAGCCGGGCGTGAAGTCCGCACCGGCGTAGACGGCCGGTACCCAGTCGAACTCGCGGTTGCCGATCCGCACCGGGCAGCCCGGCTCCGCGCCGAGCTTGGCGAGCGCGTCCTCCACGCCCAGGCGCGCCAGCCGGTCACCGAGGTAGCCGACCGCCTCATCGTTGTCGAAGTTCGTCTGGCGTACCCAGCGCTCCGGCTTGGCGCCGCGGATCACGTACACGCCGTCGGGGTCCTGCTCGATGGTGAAGCCGGCGTCGTCGACCGCGGGTGGCCGGATCACGATCCGCGTCGGCTCGGCCGGCGGTGCGCTGGCCCGCCGCTGCGCGACGATGTCCGCCAGGGCGTACGCCAGCTCGCGCAGCCCTTCGTGGGTCACCGCGCTGACCTCGAAGGCCGGCAGCCCGCGCGCCTCGAGGTCGGGGCGTACCAGCTCGGCCAGCGCCCGCCCATCCGGCACGTCGATCTTGTTCAGCGCCACCAGCCGGGGCCGGTCCTCCAGCCCGCCGTACGCGGCCAGCTCCCGCTCGATGGCGTCGATGTCCGATAGCGGGTCCCGCTCGGTCTCCAGGGCGGCGGTGTCGATCACGTGGACGAGGACCGCGCAGCGCTCGATGTGCCGCAGGAACTCCAGCCCCAGCCCCTTGCCGGCGGCCGCCCCGGGAATCAGCCCCGGCACGTCGGCGATGGTGAACGTCTCTTCGCCGGCCCGCACCACGCCGAGGTTCGGCACCAGCGTGGTGAACGGGTAGTCGGCGATCTTCGGCCGCGCCGCGGAGAGCGCCGAGATCAGCGACGACTTGCCGGCCGAGGGGAAACCGACCAGGCCGACGTCGGCGACGCTCTTGAGCTCCAGCACCACGTCGACCGCCTCGCCCGGTTCGCCGAGCTCAGCGAAGCCGGGCGCCCGGCGCCGGGTGTTGGCCAGTGCCGCGTTACCCCGCCCGCCGCGGCCGCCCTGGGCGATCACCACGCTGGTGCCAGCGCCCACGAGATCGGCGAGCACCGTGCCGTCGAAGGTCTGCACGACGGTACCGTCGGGGACCGCCAGCACGAGGTCCGCGCCGGCCGCGCCGTCGCGGTTGGAACCCTGCCCGCCCCGGCCGTTCTCCGCCTTCACGCGCGGCCGGAAGTGGAAGTCCAGCAGCGTGTGTACGCCCGGGTCGACGGTCAGCACGACGCTGCCGCCGTGGCCGCCGTTCCCGCCGTCCGGCCCGCCGAACGGCTTGAACTTTTCCCGGTGGATCGACACGCATCCGTGCCCGCCGCTGCCGGCCTGCGTGTGTAGCACCACCCGGTCGACAAACGTGGTCACGCGAACCTCTTACCCGTGTCCGGCACGCCGAAAAAACGCGAGCGGGCCGGCGGTCGCGGCTGCGACCGCCGGCCCGCTCAGCCGTCTCAGCTTGCGATGATGTTGATGACCTTGCGGCCCCGCCTTGTGGCGAACTGGACGTTGCCGGCCGCGAGCGCGAACAGCGTGTCGTCGCCGCCCCGGCCGACCAGGTCGCCCGGATGGAAGTGGGTGCCGCGCTGCCGCACGATGATCTCGCCGGCCTTGACCAGCTCACCGCCGTAACGCTTGACGCCCAGGCGCTTGGCGGTCGAGTCGCGACCGTTGCGCGAGCTGGACGCGCCCTTCTTGTGTGCCATGGGGTTGCCCTACTTCCCGGTTGAGATGCCGGTTACCTTGATCTTCGTCAGCGGCTGGCGGTGCCCCTGGCGCTTGTGGTACCCGGTCTTGTTCTTGAACTTGTGGATCCGGATCTTCGGACCCTTGGTGTGCGCGACGACCTCGCCGGTCACCGCGACATGGGCAAGCACGGCTCCGTCGGTCACCAAGTCATCACCGTCGACGAGGAGCACCGCGGGCAGCGTCACCGCGTCGCCGGGCGCCCCGGCGAGCTTCTCGACCTCGATCACGTCGCCCTCGGCGACTCGGTACTGCTTGCCGCCGGTCTTGACGATCGCGTACATCGGACGCGCACTCCTGTCGTAGCTGCTGATCGGGTGGAACCTGCGGCCCGCGCAGCCCCGCCCGGGGCGCGCAAGAACCAGACGCACGAGCGTGCGCCGCCGTCAAGCTTAGCCTTGCCGGCGACGCACGCCCAAATCAGGGTCGGGTACGCCGCCGGGCACCGCCCCGGCGGGTGCGCCGGCGCAGCTCGGTCGCCGGCTCGTCCAGGTCATCGGAGTCGTCCACCGCTTCCGTCGGGACCAGCTCGGCGGGCTCGTCGAGGTCGGCGGCTGCCGGCTCAGCCCCGGACGGGGCGCCGCGCCGGCCGCGACGGCGGCTCCCGCGCGTACCTTCCTGGGTTTCTTCGACCTCAACCACCGGCGCGATCGCGCGGACCGGGCCACGCCGCTCGGCGACCGGCTCGGTATGGATGATCAGCCCGCGGCCCTTGCAGACCTCGCAGACCTCGCTGAACGCCTCCAGCAGCCCCTGCCCGACCCGCTTGCGGGTCATCTGGACGAGGCCGAGCGAGGTGATCTCGGTGACCTGGTGCTTGGTGCGGTCCCGGCCCAGGCACTCCGTGAGCCGCCGCAGCACCAGCTCACGGTTGGACTCCAGCACCATGTCGATGAAGTCGATGACGATGATCCCGCCGAGGTCGCGCAGCCGGAGCTGGTGCACGATCTCCTCGGCCGCCTCCAGGTTGTTGCGGGTGACGGTCTCTTCGAGGTTCCCGCCGGCGCCGGTGTACTTGCCGGTGTTGACGTCGATCACGGTCATCGCCTCGGTGCGGTCGATGACCAGGTGCCCGCCGGAGGGCAGGAAGACCTTGCGGTCGAGCCCCTTGAGGATCTGCTCGTCGATGCGCATCTCGGCGAACACGTCGCCGGGGCCGACGTGCCGGCGTACCCGGGAAACCAGGTCCGGCGAGACGTGCGCCAGGTAAGGCTCGACCATGTCGAAGGCGGCGCCGCCCTGGATGACCAGCTCGCGGAAGTCCTCGTTGAACAGGTCCCGCACCACCCGGATCACCAGGTCGGGCTCCTCGTAGAGCAGCGCGGGCGCGTTGCCCTCGGCGGCCTTGGCCTGGATGTCCTCCCACTGGGCCTGCAACCGCTTGACGTCGCGGGCCAACTCGTCCTCTGACGCGCCTTCGGCCGCCGTCCGCACGATCACGCCGGCGCCGTCGGGCACCAGGTTCTTCAGCACGTCGCGCAGCCGCTTCCGTTCCACATCGGACAGCTTGCGGCTGATCCCGGAGGCGTTGCCGTGCGGGACGTAGACCAGGTGCCGCCCGGACAGCGCGATGTGGCTGGTCAGCCGGGCGCCCTTGGTGCCGATCGGGTCCTTGGTGACCTGGACCAGCACCGCGTCGCCGGACTTCATGGCCTGCTCGATGGTGCGGGTGCGGCCCTCCAGCCCGGTGGTGTCCCAGTTGACCTCGCCGGCATAAAGCACGGCGTTGCGGCCGCGTCCGATGTCGACGAACGCGGCCTCCATGCTGGGTAGCACGTTCTGCACCCGGCCGAGGTAGACGTTGCCGGTCATCGTGCTGGCGCTCGCCCGGGTCACGTAGTGCTCGACCAGCACGCCGTCTTCGAGCACCGCGATCTGCGTGCGGTCGCCGCGCTCGCGGACCACCATGACCCGGTCGACAGCCTCCCGCCGGGCCAGGAACTCCGACTCGCTCAGGATCGCCGGCCGGATCCGGCGCTGTTCCCGCCCGTCCCGGCGGCGCTGGCGCTTGGCTTCCAGCCGGGTCGAGCCCGTCACGCCCTGCACCTCGTCGCGCCCGGTGCGCGGTTCGCGGATCTTCACGACCGTGTACGGCTCGTCGGGCGCCGCCTCGGCGTCGGCCGCCCCCTTGCGGCGCCGGCGCCGGCGCCGGCGGGTCAGCCCAGCGTCCGCGTCCTCGTCGGCGGCTTCCTCAACCGCCTCAGCCTCGGCCTCCTCAGGCTCCTCGTCATCGTCGGTCTCCTCGCCGAGCGGTCCCTTGCCCCGGCCCCGGCCGCGGCGACCCCGCCGCCGGCGCCGCCGCACCCCGGAGGCGATCTCCTCGTCCTCGTCGGCCTCGTCGAGCGCCTCCTCCTCGACCGGCTCGGCCGCCGCCTCCACCGGTTCGGGAGTACGCCGGGAGCGCACGCGCCGCCGTGCTGCGCGCCCCTCAGCGGCCGGCTCCTCGGTCGCCGGCTCCGGCACCACCGCCTCCGGCGGCATGAAGAGCACGACCGCGGGGGCCGGCGCCAACCGCCGTCCCCGGGCGGGCGCCTTGGCCGGTGGCTCCACCGCGACCGGTGGTTCCGCTTCAGCCGGCGGTTCCGGCTCGGCCCGCGTTGCTTTGGCCCGCCGGGTCCTAGCCCGGGCTGGCTCTGTCGTGGGTGGCTCTGTTGTGGCTGGCTCTGTTGTGGCTGGCTCAGCCGGCGCGGGTTCCGCCGCTTGGGCGGACGCCGCCGCCGGCGCGGCTGGTGGCGCCGCCGCCGCTCGCCGTGAGGTGCGCCGGCGCGGCGCCGCCTCTGTCGCTTCCTGAGCCGACACTCCCGCTTCGCCCGGTTCAGCCGCTTCTACCGGTTCTGCGGCCTTCCGGCGGCGGCGGGTCGGGGCGGCCGGTTCCTCGACCGCCGGCTCGGCCGGCGGTTCAGCCGCGGCGGCGGCCTTGGTGGTCCGGCGCCTTACGCGGCGCGTGGTGGTCTCTGTGCTGTCAGTCGCGGGCAGTACCGCGTCACCTTGGGGTGCCGCGTTACCTGCGGCCCCTGGCTCGTTTTCGAGCATTCGGACGTTCTCCAGTTCTGGCGCCCCCGGGCGCGTAGGACGCTGCCACGCAGGGGCACCGCAAATGCGTGCCGATGGCTCGCCGGGCTAGGGGCAAGCCACCTAAGTCTGCCTACCTCGTCAGGGCGACGAGGCTCCGCTGACGGCCGTCTCGCGATCCGCGGCAAGCGGGTCGACCAGGTCGGCATGCGCGGTGAGGAAGCCCTGAGCCAGCCGGGTCGCGCGAGGCGGCACCGCGGGCTCCAGGCCGGCCACCACACGCAGACCGGACAAGACGTCATCGGGTCGGACGGAGGGGGTCACCTGCCGTACGACAAGGTCCAGTATCGCACACGGTACGACGTCGACCTCGGAAGGCACGTCGGTCTCACTGTCGATCACGGTCATGGCCACCACCGCGGCGCGGGCGTCCATGTCGCGCAGACCGTGCTTGGTCAACCGCTCGACCGTCACCTCAGCCGCGTCCAGGAACGCGGCGACCGCCTGCCGGAGGGTCTCGGTGTCTACGCCGGGCAGCTCGATCCGCCAGCGCGAGGCGTCGATCCGGTCGGCGAGGCTTCCGCCGCGCGCCTCCACCGCCTCGATGACGTCCAGGCCTGGGGAGAGCGCCGCGTCCAGCGCCCGGGCCACCTCGGCCGGCTCCCGCCGCTCCCGCAGGCCGATCTCCAGGTACTCCGCCTCGCTGGCGACCGTCGTTGGCGCAGCACTGGCGTAGGAGATCTTCGGATGAGGCGAGAACCCGGACGAGTACCCAATCGGGATCTTCGCCCGCTGGACGGCCCGCTCAAACGCCCGGGCAAAGTCGCGGTGCGAGGTGAAGCGCATGGGGCCACGTTTGGCGTACCGGATGCGGATGCGCTGCACCACCGGGGCTTGCTGGTGTTCGGGCTGCGGCTTGCTGATCGTGTGCTCCTGTCAGACGGCCACCGTCCACGATAGGGCACGAGCCTGGCACGCCTTACTCCGAGCCGAGGCCCTTGTCGATGACCTTCGCCGACGCCCTGACCTCGGCGCGACGCTGGGGGTCGCCGCCGGTGGTGTAGATCGTGTACACGTGCGTCTCGATGGAGTTGACCTCGCCGCCACAGGAGAACGTGAACGTCTCGGTGCCCTCCGGCCCGTACCTGCCGTACGCGCCGACCAGGTCCGGGTTGTCTACCGACAGCGCGACCCCGGTCGCCCCGGTCACCTTCCACGAGATGATCACCGGTACCGCCGGCGCGCGGAACACCGCCGTGCCTTCCGGGCACCTCGGCTGCTGCGTCACCTTGAAGTACACGATGCGCGGGCCGGTCTGCGACGACGCGGACGGCGGCGCGGACGGCGACGCCGAGCTCGACGTGCGCGGCTTGGGGCTCGCGCTGCTGTGGCCGGTACCGCCGCCGGTTCCCGTTGCGGTGCCGACCCCGACGCTTGCCGAGACGCTCGGCGACGGGGTGGTGGTGGACCCGGTCGCGCCGGAGGTTTGCATCGGCTGGCAGCCGACGAGTGCGGCCAGCGCGGCGGTACCAATTCCGATGACCAGAAAGCGAGGTGAGACAGCCATGCCAGCGACGGTAGGTGCGCCGCGAGCGGCGCGAATCCTCAACTCGTGCCAGCCGACGGGCTACGGCGCGGGCATCGGCGAGTGTCGAACCACGCCCGCAAGCTATGCCCGTTGCCGGAACCTCGGTGTGTCGCTTGACGCGCTCCGGCTCAGCGCGCCGGCCCGTACACCGAGTAGCACCACGCCTCGTTCCACACGTGCGGGTAGACGCCGTCCAGGAAGTACGCGCGGACGCTGTTGATCGGATACTTCACCCGGTCGTGGTAGAGCAGCCAGTACGGCGCGATCGTGGCGATCACGTAGTTCACGATGACCAGCGGCAGGTACAGCGGGCCGAAGATGCGCGCCTGCATCACGTGGCCGTGCTCGTGGGCGTGAACCGGCTGGTCGACACCGGCGATCACCGTGCCGATGGTCGTGAGGTAGCCGGGAAAGATCCCGTTGGCGAGCTGGACGGCACCGGTGTGCCGGCTCTCGTTCCGGTCGATGCGGTTGCCAAAGACCAGGTTGCCCGCCAGGTACACGGCACCGGCCGCTGTGTTGATCATGCTCCAGGTGTGGTCGACGATGAACAGCAGCACGCTCGCGACCGTCGGCTCGTACGCCTCCGCCGAGACGATGGCCCAGCCGAACACCGAGCCGAACAGCAGTCCGATGCCGAAGCCGATTGCCGCGCCGACCGCACCGCCGGTCAGGAAGCCGACCGTACCCCCGACCACTGCAAACCAGGTCGCGGAGATGAACCCTAAGCTCCTCATGGTTCGCAGGTGCACGGCCTACCCGATGAGATACCGGCCCGTCACGGACGCGACAGCGTCAGACCGGGGTCAGTGGCAACAGCTTCCGGCCGGTGGGGCCGATCTGGATCTGGGTGTCCATCGACGGGCACACGCCGCAGTCGAAGCACGGCGTCCAGCGGCAGTCGTCCTGCTCGTACCCGGTCAGGGCGTCCTGCCAGTCCTTCCAGAGCCAGTCCGAGTCCAGGCCGGAGTCGAGGTGGTCCCAGGGCAGCACCTCGCGCTGGTCGCGCTCCCGGGTGGTGTACCAGCCCAGGTCGACGCCGACCTCGCTGCAGGCGCGGACCCACCGTTCGTACGAGAAATGCTCCGACCAGCCGTCGAACCGGCCGCCCAGCTCCCACACCCGGCGGATCACCGCGCCCACGCGGCGGTCGCCCCGCGAGAGCAGCCCTTCGATCTGGGACGGCTTGCCGTCGTGGTACCGGTACCCGATCGCCCGGCCGAGCGACCGGTCGGCGTTGACGGCCTGCTTCAGCAGGCGCAGCCGGTGGTCGATGGTCGCAGGCGGGCACATCGCGGCCCACTGGAACGGGGTGTGCGGCTTGGGCACGAAGCCGCCGATCGACACCGTGCAGCGGATGTCCTTCGATCCCGTGGCGGCGCGCCCAGCGCGGATCACGTCGTGCGCCAGCCGCGCGATCTGCACCACGTCGTCGTCGGTCTCGGTGGGCAGGCCGCACATGAAGTACAGCTTCACCTGCCGCCAGCCGTTGGTGTACGCGGTGACGACGGTGCGGATCAGGTCCTCTTCGGAGACCATCTTGTTGATGACCCGGCGAATCCGTTCCGAACCGCCCTCCGGCGCGAACGTCAGCCCCGTACGCCGCCCGCCCCGGGACAGCTCCTCGGCGAGCGTGATGTTGAACGCGTCGACCCGGGTCGAGGGCAGCGACAGCGAGACGTTGCTGCCCTCGTACCGGTCCGCAAGACCCGAGCAGATGTCGCCGATCTCGGAGTGATCAGCGGAAGATAGGGACAAAAGTCCGACCTCTTGAAAACCGGTGACTTCCAAACCTGCTTCTACCATATTGCCGATCGTGGTGATCGAACGTTCCCGGACCGGTCGGGTGATCATGCCGGCCTGGCAGAAGCGGCATCCGCGGGTACACCCGCGGAAGATCTCCACGGCGTAGCGCTCGTGGACCGTCTCGGCCAGCGGGACCAAGGGCTTCTTGGGGTATGGCCACGCATCGAGGTCCATCGTGGTGCGCTTGCGTACCCGGAACGGCACGTCGGCCCGGTTGGGCACGACCCGCTGGATCCGGCCGTCGGGCAGGTAGTCCACGTCGTAGAAGCGCGGCACGTACACGCTTTCGGTACGCGCGAGGCGCAGCAGCAGCTCATCGCGTCCGCCCGGTGAGCCGGCCGCCTTCCAGGCGCGCACGATCGCGGTGATCTCGCCGACCGCCTCCTCGCCGTCGCCCAGCACCGCCGCATCGATGAAGTCGGCGATCGGCTCGGGGTTGAACGCGGCGTGGCCGCCCGCGACCACGATCGGATGCCGGTCGTCCCGGTCGGCCGACGACAGCGGGACGCCGGCCAGATCGAGCGCCGTGAGCAGGTTGGTGTACCCCAGCTCGGTGGCGAACGAGACGCCGAACAGGTCGAACTCGCCGACCGGGCGGTGCGCGTCGACGGTGAACTGCGGGACGCCGTGGTCGCGCATGAGCGCTTCCAGGTCCGGCCAGACCGCGTACGTGCGCTCGGCCAGCACGTCGGGCAGCTCGTTGAGCACCTCGTAGAGGATCTGGACGCCCTGGTTGGGCAGGCCGACCTCGTACGCGTCCGGGTACATCAGCGCCCAGCGCACGGTGGTCGAGTCCCAGTCCTTGACGACCGCACCGACCTCCCCGCCGACGTACTGGATCGGCTTGCTGACCTTTGGCAGCAGCTGTTCCAGGCGCGGAAAGACGGACGTGACGGTCATGCCGTCCAGCCTACGCGGCGGCCTCGCTCAGGCTCGCCCAGGCCGCGGGCGGGCAGAACTGCAAAGACACTTTACTGTTAAGACTCTTTATCGTAGCGTGGCACTTACGCCCATCTATGTCGTGGGATACCCGCCGATCTCCACTGGAAGGACCGCCGCCATGAAGCTACGACCGCTTCGAACTCTTCTCACCGTCGGCGCCGCCGCGATCCTGGTGGGCGCCGGAGTTGCCGTCGCCGGTCCGGCGTTCGCCGCGGGAGTCACCGCGACAATCGTCAAGACCTCGAGCTGGGAGACCGGCTTCGAGGGCAAGGTTACGATCACCAATGGCGGCACGTCGACCATCACCAGCTGGACTGTCGCGTTCGACCTCGCCAGTGGCGGCATCAGCAGCAGCTGGGACTCGGTACGTACCGACTCCGGCACCCACCACAGCTTCGCCAACGCCGGCTGGAACGGCACCATCGCGGTGGGCGGCACCGCGTCGTTCGGCTTCATCGCCACCGGCAGCGCTACGCCCACCAACTGCACGGTCAACGGCGGCTCCTGCGGCGGCGGCCCGGCCCCGGGGCCGGACACCACACCGCCCAGCGTGCCGACCGGACTACGGGTAACCGGCACGACGAGCAGCTCGATCAGCCTGGCGTGGAACGCCTCCACCGACAACGTCGGCGTGACCGGCTATGAAATCCGTCGTGACGGGTCGGCCATCTTCAGCAGCTCGTCGACCTCGTTCACCGACGTGGGGCTGGGCGCGAACACCACGCATTCGTACCAGGTACGCGCGCTCGACGCCGTACCGAACCGCTCGGCGTTCTCCGGATCGGTCTCCGGCACCACCACGAACGGCGGAGGTCCGGCGGGAATGAACGCGGCGCCGTACTACTTCCCCGGCTTCGGCACGCCGCTGCCGAACCCGTCGACGGTCATCTCGGCCACCGGCATCCGGTGGTTCACGATCGCGTTCGTCCTCGCCAGCGGTTGTAACGCGGTGTGGGACGGGGAGGGCGGCCTGACCGGTGGACAGCATCAGGCATCCATCAACGCGATCCGCGCCGCGGGCGGCGACATCATCCCGTCCTTCGGCGGCTTCAACGGCTCCAAGCTGGGTGAGCAGTGCGGCACCCCGTCGACGCTGGCCGCCCAGTACCTGCGCGTGGTCGACACGTTCAACCTCCGGGCGATCGACATCGACATCGAGGCCAACGAGTTCGACAACGACGCCTCGCGAAACCGCGTGGTCGACGCACTCAAGATCGTCAAGCAACAACGGCCGACGCTGACGACCATCGTCACGATCCCGATCCTCCAGAGTGGACCGAACTTCGCCGGCACGCAGCTGATCAACCGAGCGGCGTCGGTCGGCGCCAACATCGACATCTTCACGATCATGCCGTTCGACTTCGGCGCCGGGAACAACATGCTCCAGGCCACGATGAGCGCGACCAACGGGACGAACACCGCGCTGCGCAACGCGTTCGGCTGGTCGGCGGCCACCGCCTTCGCCCACCAGGGCATCTCCGGCATGAACGGGCTGAGCGACCAGTCGGAGCTGACCTCGCCGGACACGTGGACCTCGATCCGCAACTTCGCGGCGCAGAACCATCTGGCGCGGCTGTCGTTCTGGGGCGTCAACCGTGATCGGCCCTGCCCGGGCCAGGCGGTGAACTCCAGCTGCAGCAGCATCGCCCAGAGCGACTGGCAGTTCACTGCGATCACGGCCGGTTTCCGGCCCTGACTGGATAGTTGCCGGCCGGCCCACCTTTCGACGGCGGGCCGGCCAGCGGGACCGGCCTGCCGCCACGTCGGCCGGTCAGCGGGACCGGCCTGCCGTCAGGCGGGCCGGTCCCTTTACTGTTAGGACTCCTTAATGTACCTTCCTTTCACACCTGTCTATGCCTGCAGGTAGCGGCCGAGATCGGCGAACTCGGAAGGAAGCCATGATGAGACTGCGTACCCTCTTCGCGGTGGGAGGGTCGGCGATCGTCCTCGGTGCGGCGGTGCTGGTCGCCCAGCCGGCGTTCGCCGCCACCGCCAGCGCCGCCTTCCGGAAGGTCTCCGCCTGGGATACCGGCTACACCGGTGAGTACAAGATCAGTGTCTCCGGTGGCGGATCCATCACGGGTTGGACGGTGACCTTCGACCTGCCCGCCGGCACCGCGGTCGGTTCCTTCTGGGACGCGATCATCACCGGCAGCGGCGGCCACTACACGGCGAAGAACCGGGAGTACAACGGCACGGTGGCTGCGGGCAGCTCGGTCACCTTCGGCTGGGTCGCAAGCGGCACCGGCAGCCCGACCAACTGCCGGATCAACGGCGGCTCGTGCAGTGGCGGCGGTGGCGGTGGCCCGGACACCTCGCCGCCCAGCGTGCCCACCGGACTTCGGGTCACCGGTGTCACCACGAGCAGCATCAGCCTGGCCTGGAACGCCTCGACCGACAACGTCGGGGTGACCGGCTACCAGGTGCGGCGGGGCACCACCACGGTTGGCAGCCCCACCGGCACGAGCTTCACCAACACCGGGCTGGCCAACAACACCACGTACACCTTCCAGGTGCGCGCCCGCGACGCGGCCGGCAACTTCTCGGCGTGGAGCGCCTCGGTGTCCGGCCGGACCGGTACGCCACCACCGCCACCACCGCCACCGCCGCCACCCCCGGCCGCACCGGCCACCGCGGCACCGTACCTGTACCTCGGCTGGGGCAACCCGCCGAGCGCCACCTCGGTGATGTCCGCGACCGGCATCCGGGCGTACACGATGGCCTTCGTCCTCTCCGGCGGCGGCTGCAGCCCGGCGTGGGACGGCATGCGGCCGCTGACCGGCGGTGTCGACCAGAGCACGATCCGGTCCATCCAGAGCGCCGGCGGCCAGGTCATCCCGTCCTTCGGCGGCTGGCAGGGCAACAAGCTCGGACCCAACTGCGGTACGCCCGACGCGCTGGCGGGCGCGGTCATGCAGGTGGTCAACGCCTACAACCTGAGCTGGGTGGACCTCGACATCGAGAACATCGACGAGTTCGAGAACGAGGCGATCCAGGACCGCTGGCTCAACGCGCTGCGGATCGTCAAGACCCGCAAGGCCGGCCTGCGGACCATCGTCACGTTCGGCACGACGACCAGCGGACCGAACTTCTGGGGCAACCGGCTGATCCAGCGGGCCAAGGCGTTGAACGCCAACGTGGACGTCTTCACCATCATGCCGTTCGACTTCGGCGGCGGCGCGAACATGGTCGCCAGCACGACGAGCGCCGTCGAGGGCTTGCGCGCCTCGTTGCAGAGCACGTTCGGCTGGTCGGCGGACACCGCGTACCGGCACATAGGGATCTCCGGGATGAACGGCCTGAGCGACCAGCGGGAGCTCACCTCGCCGTCAACCTGGACCCAGATCCGTGACTACGCCAACTCGCACCACCTGGCGCGGCTGGCGTTCTGGTCGGTGAACCGAGACCGGGGATGCCCGAACGGCGGCGTGGTCTCCGACTGCAGCGGCATCGACCAGACTCAGTGGCAGTTCACCCGGATCACAGCCGGCTTCCGCGGCTGAGACCCGCCTGACGGCGACCGGCCCCGCGCCCCCGACGGGGCCGGTCGCCTATGCCGTGGTCAGCCCGTATCGCGGCGGGGAGCGTAGCGACCCACGTACTCCTGACCCGTCAACGCCTGAATCTCGTTCATCAGCGCAGAGGTGATCTCGCGCAGCGTCGTCGAGTCCGCCGCGCCGCCGCGCCAACCGGAGCCGCGCCAGCCAGCCAGGTCGAGCGGCTTGCCGATGCGGACCTCGACATGCGGGCCGATCCTCGGCAGGCGCGCGCCGATCGGCTGGATCCGGTCGGTGCCGAGCAGCCCGACCGGGATGATCGGGGCGCCGACGTCGAGGGCGAGCTTCGCCACACCAGGTCGACCACGGTAGAGCCGGCCGTCGGGCGAGCGGGTGCCTTCCGGGAAGATGCCCAGCGCCTTGCCCGCCCGCAGCACCGGCAGCGCCGCGTCGAGCGCCATGACGCTGGCCCGCCCGCCTGAGCGGTCCACGGGGATCTGGTTCAGGCCGCGCATGAGCGCCCGTTGCGGCACACGCCGGAAGTACTCGTCCTTGGCCAGGAAATAGATCTGCCGGGGTACCACGACCGGCAGCAGGATCGAGTCGACTACCGACAGGTGGTTGCTGGCCAGGATCACCGGCCCTTGGCTCGGCACGTGCTCCAGGCCGCTGACCCTCGGGCGCCACACCGCCCGCAGCGCCGGCGCCACTGCCACCTTGCCAACCGAGTACAACGCCGACACCCGCGCCAGCCTAACCGAGGGTCCGAGGTGACAGACGACATCTTGCCTCCTGGTTCCGGCCGCTTGACCGCAGACTCCTCTCCGCTGCGTCTGCTGGCGGCCGATGCGCAGCTACCCCGTCGCTAGACCTTCCTAACCCGTATCCGTACCTGTTCGCCGTCGCCGACCTCGCCGGTTGACGCGCCCTCGCCGGCCGGGCCGGCCGTCACCTCGTTGGCCAGCACCTCACCGGCCAGGAAGTCGCGGTGCGCCTCGACCGCCGCGGTCACCTCCGGCGAGGCCTCGACGACCAGCGAGATGCGGTCGGCGATGTCGAGCGCGGCTTCCCGGCGGGCGAGCTGCACCACCCGGATCACGTCGCGGGCGAGCCCTTCGGCGGCCAGCTCCGGGGTGACGTCGGTGTCCAGCACGACGACCCCTTCGCCGCCGGGCAGCGGAGCGGAGTGCTCGGCGTCGGCGGCGACGAGCTTCAGCTCGTACTCCCCGTCCTGCAGCGCGACACCGGCCGCGGTCACGCCCTCGTCGCTCACCGACCAGTCGCCGGCCTTGACCGCCCGGATCACCTGTTGCACCTGGCCGCCCAGGCGTGGCCCCAGCAACCGCGGTACGAGCGTGAGCAACCGCTGGCAGTAGTCGGCCACGTCGGCGGTGAAGACGACCTCCTTGACGTTGACCTCGTCGGCCACGAAGTCGGCGAACGGGCGCAGCCGGTCGGCGTCCGGGGTGGCCACGGTCAGCGAGCGCAGCGGCAGGCGTACCCGAAGCCCTTTGGCCTTGCGCAGTGACAGCGCCGCGGAGCAGACGTCGCGAACGGCGTCCATAGTGGACACCAGCTCGTGGTCGGCGGGGAAGGCCGAGGCCGCGGGCCAGTCGGTCAGGTGCACCGACCGCCCCCCGGTCAGCCCTCGCCAGATCTCCTCGGCCGTCATGGGGGCCAGCGGCGCCATCACCCGGCACAGCGTCTCCAGCACGGTGTACAGCGTGTCGAACGCGTCCCGGTCGCCGGTCCAGAACCGGTCCCGGGAGCGGCGCACGTACCAGTTGGTGAGCGCGTCCAGGTAGGACCGGACTGAGGCGCACGCGGCGGCCAGGTCGTACACGTCCATCTGGCGGGTGACGTCGGCCACCAGCTCGCCGGTCTTGGCGAGCACGTAGCGGTCGAGCAGGTGGGTGCTGTCGGTCCGCGGTGCGGCCGAGTAGCCCTCCGCGTTGGCGTACAGCGCGAAGAAGTACCAGACGTTCCACAGTGGAAGCAGCACCTGGCGGACCGCGTCTCGGATCCCGCTCTCGGTGACGGCCATGTCGCCACCGCGCAGCACCGGCGAGCTGACCAGGTACCAGCGCATCGCGTCCGCGCCGTAGGTGTCGAAGACCTCGTACACGTCCGGGTAGTTGCGCAGGCTCTTGGACATCTTCCGGCCGTCGGCGCCCAGCAACGTCCCGTGCACCACACAGCTGCGGAACGCCGGCCGGTCGAACAGCGCGGTCGCCAGCACGTGGAGCGTGTAGAACCAGCCGCGGATCTGCGACTCGTACTCCACGATGAAGTCGCCCGGGTAGTGGTGCTCGAACCAGTCACGGTTCTCGAACGGGTAGTGCACCTGGGCGTACGGCATCGAGCCCGACTCGAACCAGCAGTCGAGCACCTGGTCGACCCGCCGCATGGTGGACCGGCCCGTGGGGTCGTCCGGGTTCGGCCGGGTCAGCTCGTCGACCATCGGCCGGTGCAGGTCCGTGACCTCGACACCGAAGTCCCTTTGCAGCTCCGCCAGCGAGCCGTAGACGTCGACCCGCGGGTACTCCGGGTTGTCGGACTTCCACACCGGTATCGGCGAGCCCCAGAACCGGTTGCGGCTGATCGACCAGTCGCGGGCGTTGGCCAGCCACTTGCCGAACGAGCCGTCCCGTACGTGTGCCGGGGTCCACTCGATCTGCTGGTTCAGCTCGACCATACGGTCCTTGAACCTGGTGACCGCCACGAACCACGAGGAGACCGCCTTGTAGACCAGCGGCGTGTCACAGCGCCAGCAGTGCGGGTACGAGTGCGTGTGGGTGTCGTGGCGCACCACGACGCCGCGCTCCTTGAGGTCGCGCACTATGGGCTTGTTCGCCTCGAAGACCTGTAGCCCCTCGTAGTCGGGTACGAGCGAGGTGAACCGGGTGTGCTCGTCAACGGTCACCACGGTCGGTATGCCGACGGCGTTGCACGCGTTCTGGTCGTCCTCGCCGAACGCGGGCGCCATGTGCACCACGCCGGTACCGTCCTCTGTGGACACGAAGTCGCCGGCGAGCACCTGGAACGCGTTCGGGGTGTCGGCCAGGAAGTCGAACAGTGGCCGGTAGCGCCGGCCGACCAGGTCACGGCCGTCGAGCGTGCCGACCCGTGTGGCGCCCGCCAGCTGGTGCGCGTACGCCTCGACGCGGGCGGCGCCCAGCACGTAGCGGTGCCCGTCCTCTTCGTACACCGCGTACTCGATGTCGGGGCCCACCGCGAGGGCGAGATTGGACGGCAACGTCCACGGCGTGGTGGTCCACACCAGGATCCGGTCGCCGTTGTCCAGCTCGAACCAGACGGTCAGCGCCGGGTCCTGCCGGTCGCGGTACACGTCGTCCATCCGGGTCTCGGTGTTGGACAGCGGCGTCTCGCACCGCCAGCAGTACGCCAGCACCCGGAAGCCCTCGTAGATCAGCCCCTTGTCGTGCAAGGTCTTGAACGCCCACATGACACTCTCCATATAGGACAGATCAAGTGTCTTGTAGTCGTTGACGAAGTCGACCCAGCGGGCCTGGCGGGTAACGTAGCGCTCCCAGTCCTTGGTGTAGCGCAGCACCGAGTCGCGGCAGGCGGCGTTGAACTTGTCCACGCCGAGCGCGAGGATCTCGGCCTTGGTGGTCAGCCCCAGCTGCTTCTCCGCCTCGACCTCGGCCGGCAGCCCGTGGCAGTCCCAGCCGAACCGGCGCTCCACCCGGCGCCCGCGCATGGTCTGGTAGCGCGGCACGACGTCCTTGACATAGCCGGTCAGCAGGTGCCCGTAGTGCGGCAGGCCGTTGGCGAACGGGGGTCCGTCGTAGAAGACGAACTCGTTCGAGCCGTTCTCGCCGGCCGGACGGGCCTCGACGCTCGCCTCGAAGGTGCGGTCGGCCTGCCAGTACTCCAGGACCCGCCGCTCCAGGGCGGGCAGGTCGGGACCGCCGGCCACGCTACCGGAACCACTCATCGGGTAGGCCATCTCGGGTCGCTCTCCTCGCGCTGCGCCGTCTTCCTGCCACGCGAGGACGAGCCGAAGCCCGCGGTACCACCTCGCTTGGCGCCGCAGCTGCGGGCGCCCGCTCGTTGGCCGGCTGTCACGGGCCGGACCCGTCCGGTTCTACTGAGGCGCCGGTGGCGCCCGTTCTTCCGGAGGCTCACCGGTGATGGCCGGGTCGTCGCCTCTGGTGGTCAAGCGTACCCGAAGTCGGCTGGCCGCCTCACCCGACTTATAGAGTCGCGTCATGCTGCCGAAGCAGCCCAAGCCGCCGGCGAGGCCCAAGCCCCCGGCGAGGCAGAAGGTGCCGGCGAGGCCGAAGGTGCGGGCGTCGTGGCAGGCCGCGGTCCTGCCCGAGCACGACCTCGTCACCGAGGCGGCCTACGAGCGGCTCGACTATCGTGATGCCGACCTGACCGGCCGCAGCGCCGAGTCGGTGAGTCTGGCGCAGTGCCGGTTCAACGGCGCCGACCTGTCCGGTACGGTGCTCGACCGAGCCAGGTTGACCGACTGCCTGTTCGACAGCAGCAACCTGGCCAACGTGCGGGCCAGCGGGTCCGCACTGATCCGGGTCCACCTGTCGGCGTCCCGGATGACCGGGTTCACCTGGGTAGACAGCCTGGCCAGGGACGTCACGTTCGACGAGTGCCGGATGGACCTGTCGGGTTGGCGGTTCAGCAGGTTCCACACCGTCGTGTTCAACCGCTGCAACCTACGCCGCGCCGACTTCACCGGCGCCGACCTGACCGGTGCCCGGTTCGCCGGCTGCGACCTGACCGGCGCGCAGTTCTCCAACGCCAAGATGGCAGGCGCCCGCATCGCGGGCTGCGTGCTGGTCGACGTCGCCGGGATCACCAGCTGGGCCGGGGCGGTGGTGCAGGGCCAGGATCTGGTGGCCCTGTCGTACACGCTCGCCGCAGCGCTGGGGATCCACATCGACAACGGCGAGGGCTGACAGCTACGACCCCGCGGGCGGACCGCTACACCGCCTCGGCCAGCGACACCCCGAACCGGCGACCCGGGTCGGTCCACCACCGCCGGAGCGCGAACCCGGCGGCACCCAGCTCGCGCGCCAAACCCTCCCGGCGGAACTTGGCCGACACCTCGGTCCGTAGCTCCTCGCCGGCCGCGAAGTCGACCACCAGGTCGAGGGCTGGGATGCGTACTCCCATGGGTTTTTCCGCCCGCAGCCGCATCTCGATCCACTCCTGCACCGGGTCCCACAAGGCCACGTGGGCGAACGCCTCGACCTCGAAGTCCGCCCCCAGCTCCCGGTTGATGACGCGCAGCACGTTGCGGTTGAACTCCGCGGTCACGCCGGCCGCGTCGTCGTAGGCCGGCACGAGAATGGCGGGATCCTTGACCAGATCGGTGCCCAGCAACAGCCACTCCCCCGGCTCCAGTGGCGCGCGCAGGGCCGCCAGGAACGGCGCCCGCTCGCCGGGCAGCAGGTTGCCGATGGTCCCGCCGAGGAACGCGACCATCCGGGCGCCGCCGCGCGGCAGGAGCCCGAGGTGGCGGGTGAAGTCGCCGACCACGCCGTGCACGTACAGCGCCGGGTAGTCGGCCGCGATGGCGGCGACCGCCTTGCGCAACGCCGACTCCGAAACGTCCAGCGGGACGAACGCGCCCAGCGTGCCATGCGCCCGCAGCGCGTCGAGCAGCAGGCGGGTCTTCTCCGACGAGCCCGAGCCCAGCTCGATCAACGTCTTCGCCCCGGTGATCCGGGCGATGTCGCCGGCCCGGCGCACCAGCACCGCGTGCTCGGCGCGCGTCGGGTAGTACTCCGGAAGCTGCGTGATCCGCTCGAACAGCCGGCTGCCCCGCTCGTCGTAGAACCACTTGGGCGGAAGCCATTTCGGGGTGGCAGTCAGCCCGGCGAGCACGTCGGCACGCAGCGACCGCGACAGGTCGCGGTCGTCGAGATGGACTTCAAGCTCGGGTACCCTCACAGCGCCCCCAGTTTCGCCGTGTCCACAGTGGACCTTGTCGCGGTGACCAGCTGGCCATCTGGCACCGGTTGCCATTGGGTAACGTCGTCCAGTGGTTCGGAGCTCAGCAGCACGTGCGCCGCGCCATGGCGCATCGAAAGCGCGTGGCCCAGCGCGGTGGCCACGACCGTGTCGCCGTCGGTCAGCAGCACGTTCAGCCGTGACCCAGGCGCGGCCGTGGCGACCTCGACCACGGTCTCCGCCACCGCCTTGCCGGGTGATGCGCCTTCCCGGAGCCGGTCGCGGACCAGTGCCCACAACAGCGCCGAGTCGGTCGGCGCGTCCAGGGTCACCAGGTCGGTCACGGGCAGCCGCTCGGCCAGCCCTGCCACCGAGTCGGGCCAGCCGACGACGACGCCGTTGTGGCTGAACAACCACCGGTCCTCGGTGAACGGCGGGGTCGCGGTCTCGACCACCGGCATGCGGGCCGTTGCGGACCGGACCGCCGCGAGGATCGCGCCCGCGATCGTAACGGCCGCGAGCGCGGGCAGGTCCGGGTCTGTCCACATCGGACAGGCGCGCCGGTACCGTACCGGCGTCGTCGCACCGTCCGGGTACCAGCCGACGCCGAAGCCGTCCGCGTTGATGGTGCCGCCGCCGCGCATGTCCTTCGGTGCCCACGACTGGTGCACCAGGGCGTGCGGCGGCTCGAACAGCAAGCGTGACAACGGGATCGGCGGACCGAGGTAGGCCAGATGGCGGCACATGGCTCAGCCCGCCTCGCCAGCGCGCGGGTCACGCGCGCAGCGGAAGCCGCTGAAGATCTGCCGCCGGATCGGGTAGTCCCAGTTGCGGAACGTGCCGCGGCAGGCGGCCGCGTCGGTGCCGAACGAGCCGCCGCGCAGCACCTTGTACTCCGGCCCGAAGAACACCTGCGAGTACTCGCGGTACGGGAACGCCGTGAACCCCGGGTACCCGTGGAAATCCGTCGACGTCCACTCCCACACGTCACCGATCAGCTGGTGTACGCCCAGCGGTGACGCACCGTCGGGGTACGCGCCCACGGCCGCCGGGCTCAGGTGCCGCTGGCCCAGGTTGGCGCGGTGCGGGCCCGGCGGCTCGTCGCCCCACGGATAGCGCCGGGACTGGCCGGTCGCCGGGTCGAACCGGGCCGCCTTCTCCCACTCCGCCTCGGTCGGCAGCCGCTTGCCGGCCCACGTCGCGTACGCCTGCGCCTCGTAGAAGCACACGTGCACCACGGGCTCGTCGGGCGCCACCCGCTCGATACGGCCGAACCGGGTGTAGGCCCAGCCGTCGCCGTCGCGCCGCCAGTGCATGGGCGCCTCCAGCCCGGCCTCTGTCCGGTGCCGCCAGCCGGCCGCGCTCCACCACTGCGGCTGGTGGTACCCGCCGCCGGCGATGAACTCCAGGTACTGGCCGTTGGTGACCGGCGCCGCGTCGATGAAAAACGCCGGCACGTGCACGGTATGCGCCGGCCGCTCGTTGTCCAGCGCCCACGGCTCGGTCGAGGTACCCATCGTGAACGGCCCGCCCGGGATCAGGACCTCCCCGGCGACCGGCACCTTCGCAGCGGGTGGCGGTGACGCGGTGAGCACCGGCGGGCCGAGGCGGAGCTGGTGGGTGGCGAGCATCGTCTCGTCGTGCTGCTGCTCGTGCTGCACGATCATGCCGAAGGCGAACCCGTCGGCGACGAGCGTCCGGCCCTCCAGCGGCACCCGGTCCAGGACGTCGAGCGCCTTGTCCCGCACGGTACCGACGTACGCCCGGGCCTCCGCCGGCCCGAGCAGCGGCAGCTGCGGCCGCGACCGGCGCGGGTGGCGGAACGCGTCGTAGAGGTGGTCGATGTCCTGGCGTACCGGCTCGCGCCCGCCGACGTCCCGGACCAGCCACAGCTCCTCCTGGTTGCCGACATGCGCCAGGTCCCAGACCAGCGGCGACATCAGCGGGGAGTGCTGGCGCACCAGGTCGGCGTCGTCGACCGCGTCGGTCAGCAGGACACTGCGCGCCCGCGTGCGCTCGAGGTCGGCGGCCAGTCGGGCACGCAGTGGTCCGGTCATCGGAGCACCTCCGTTCCAGCCGCCAGCCGGCGACCCACGATCTCGGCGACTTCGGCGCGCTCGCGCGGCCCGAGGTCGGTACGGTTCAGCGCCCGGCAGGCGAGCTCGAGCACCGCCCCGGCGGCCCGCCGCAGCACCGGATCGGCCAGGCCGAGCCGAGCGGCGTCGACCCACCGGTCGGCGACCGGCGCGCAGAGCTCGGTCGCGGCATCCACTGTGGACTCGTCGGCCAGCAGCGCGGTCAGCACGGCCACCGGGGCCAGCCACTCCTGCGGTGGCTGCGCGTCGAGGTAGCGCAGCTCGACGTACCCGCGCGGACGCACCGGCGGGAACAGCGTGGTCAGGTGGTAGTCCAGATCGTCCACTGTGGGCGGTGGCCCGGGCAACGCACCGGAGATCCAGTCCGCGAACGTCACCCCGTGCGGTACGTGCCAGGAGCCGCCCGGCCGCCGTACGCACAGCAGCGGCGCCCGCAGCGCGTAGCGCGCCCAGTCGGCGGCGGGGTCGCCGCCGCGGAACGCCGGCGCGCTGCGCGCCGGATCGATGCCCAGCCAGGAGCGCATCCGGGCGGACGCCCAGCCGGTGTGGCGCCCGGCGTGGCGCGGCGCGTTGGCGAACGTGGCGAGCAGCACCGGGCCGAGCGCGTGCATGGCCGCCCAGCGGGGCCGGACCCGGTCGATGGCTCCCGCGTCGAGGCAGACCTGCACGGCTGCGGTGCTGCACATCATTACGCGCCCGTGCGGGCCCCGATGGTCGAACGAGAGCGCCATGGCGTCGTATCGCGGGGTGTGCAACAGCTGTCGCGGTGCTCGATAGGCGTCGATGCCCTCGGCGCCGAGACGCAGACCGACCCGGCCGAGCATCTCGATAAGGCGTTGCAGGTCGGCGGAGACCGTGGCATGCAGTGCGGCGAGGGATGGGCCGGGCGGGCTGGATAGCTCCACCTGACCGCCGGGTTCGGCGGTGACGGCGCTGCCGCTGGGAAGGCGGGCGTGCGGGCTCGTGGGGCTCAGGGTGGGTGGCGCGTACGGACCGAGGGCTTCTCGCAGGATGTCGGCGCGGAGGGGACGGGCGGGATCGTCGATGTCATGGACCGTCCACTCCAGCTCGACGCCGACCAGGACCGGAGGGCCGGTCTTGAAGCAGATCGACGCGATGTAGCCGGCGGCCTCGTCGACCTCGCGGAGCACCGCTCCGGGTTCTGCGAAGGCTGGGTCGGTCACACGCTGTTGCCCGACGACTGCCACACGCTTCCCCCTCCGCCGTTCAGCCTCTGCCGACGTTACCCAAGGATCTCGACCGCTGCATCCGGACGGTTCGTCCGTTCCGTTTCTGTCGGAGGGCGCCGTTACCGTACGCCCGTGGCAATAGACCAGGATCTGGCGCGGGAGCGGGGGCGGCGCTGGCTGCCGGCTCGACGGCCGCGTTCGATCGAGCAGGCCGCGCGGTTCGTCGAGGCGGTCGGCTTCGCGCTGCTGTTCCCGGCGGACCGGATCGCGGCGCCGTCGCTGTTCGAGGCCGTAGCCGGTCCGGACGCGCAGCCGTGGGAGCACGGCATGGGACCGGCCGAGTCGACCGTTTGGGAGTGGAAGGACGCCCTGCCCGAGGCGGGTCTGGCCTGGTACGGCCGCTTCCTGCACCGCCGCGCGTCGCTGCTGTCGCCAGAGCTCCTCGCGGCGCTCTACCCCGGCGCCGGCGAGCCTGATGACCACCGGGCGCTGCCGCTGTCCGAGGCGGCGCACCGCGTCGCCGACGCCCTGCTCACCGGCCCGTTGCCGAGCTCTGCGCTTCGAGAGCTGATCGGCAACCGCAGCCACTACGACCGCGCGATCGGCGAGCTGCAGCGTCACCTGCTCGTCTCGTCAGCCGGTGTCCAGGAGCAACGAACCGGCTGGCCTGCCGTCGTGCTCGAGCTGACCTGCCGCCTCTTCGAGGTGGGCGGCGGCCCCGACCACCCGCAGGCCGCGGACCGCTATCTACGCACGGTGGTGGCGGCGAGCCCGGTGGACCTGGCGCGGGCGTACGGGTGGAGCGCGGCCGGCGCTCGCCGCGTGCTTGACGAGCTGGTGGCAGCCGGGCGGGCCGCACGCTCGCCAACGGGCTACTCGACGCTGTCCTAGCTTCCCTACTTCGCGGTCAGGTCAGCTCGGGAAACCAGAGCGCGATCTCCCGCTTGGCGCTGTCTGCCGAGTCCGAGGCGTGCACCAGGTTCTCCCGGTTGGACAGGGCCAGGTCGCCGCGGATCGTGCCCGGGGCGGCTTTGCGGCCGTCCGTCATCCCGGTCAGCAGGCGAGTCACCTCGACCGCTTGGTCTCCGGCGAGCACCATGGCGACCAGTGGTCCACTCGTCATGAAATCCCGCAGCGGCGGGTAGAAGGGCTTGTCAAGATGCTCCGCGTAGTGCCGGTCGGCCAGCTCGACGTTCATCGAGCGCAGCACCATGGCCTCGATGCGCAGACCCTTGCGCTCGAACCGGCGGACCACCTCGCCGACAAGCCCCCGGCGCACCGCGTCTGGCTTGACAAGTACCAGCGTGCGCTCGCAGACGGTGCTTCCGCGTTCGCTCGCTTCCGCGCCAGCTCGTTCGGTCACGGCCGCAGCCTAATGGGACTTCCCTTCTCGGGTCGAACCGGCCTAGCCTGGCCATATCCCCGGGGGAGGTTTGCTTGGCCACCGCCAATCGCTGGTCGCTGTCCGACCGCCGGAAGGTCACCGCAATCGGCATGGCAGTCATAGGGGCGTTCACCCTGTGCTGCGGCGCCGGTATGACCAACCCGGCCATCATCGGGCTGGGCGCTGCCGTCCTCACCCTGGGGCCGGGCTTCATTGTCATGTCCGGCGTGCGGGACAGCAACCGGGAGTACGTCTACGGCACCGCACACGTCCACAGCGCCTCTCCCCCACCGGCGGCCGGCCACACCGGCCGGTGCGAGCTACACCTGCTGATCAACGCCCCAGGCATCGAGGGCGTCGCGGTACGGGTACGCGACGCGGCCGTGCCCGTCAGCAAATGGCCGGACACCGGCGCCACCCTGCCGATCCTGGTGGCCGCGGGCGATCCGCGCCGGGTCAAGGTGCTCTGGGACGAGGTACGCACCCACCGCGAGATCGCCGAGGAGGGTGAGCTCTACCCGGAGGCGTACGCGGCGACCGCCGGCACGACGGCCGCCCAAGCGTTCCTCGGCGCACAGCCGGTGTCCGCCGCTGACGAGGCCGTCCTGATCGGCGAGCCCATGCCGGTCGGCGAGCCCATGCCGGTCGGCGAGCCCATGCCGGTCGGCGAGCCGATGCGGGTCGAGGAGGAGGCGCCGGTCGAGGAGCGGCTGGTGACCGTCGGTGCGGACAACGGCGCCGCGGCCGGGTTCGACGTACCCGCCTATCCGACCGGTGCCGCCAGGACCGCCACCGGGATCGCCAGGGTGCTGTCCAGTGAGACCACCACCGACCTGCCGCCGGTGGAGGCCGAGCCCGCCGAGCCCGCCGAGTCCGTCGAGCCCACCGTCGAGCCGCCCGTCGAGCCCGTCGAGTCCGTCGAGCCCACCGTCGAGCCGCCCGCCGAACCCACCGTCGAGCCGCCCGCCGAACCCACCGTCGAGCCGCCCGCCGAGCCCACCGTCGAGCCGCCCGCCGAACCCACCGTCGAGCCGCCCGCCGAACCCACCGTCGAGCCGCCCGCCGAACCCATCGACGAGCCGCCCGCCGAGCCCACCGACGAGGTGGCGGTCACGACATCGGCGGCGGGACCTCCCGCGATCCGGTTCCCGCTGCCGCGCCGGCGACCGCCGAGCCCGCGCCCCCGGCCGGCCGATGAGGTGGTCGCCAGCGGCGCCGCGTTCATCGGCGCGCCGACCTCGCCGCCGCTGGCCGGCGACGACCTGACCAACGACCCGTTCGCGGTCTCCGAGCCGGCCGAGCCAGCGAGGACCGCCCCGAACGTCCTTGAGATGACCATCGCCGGCCCGATCACCGCAATCCCGGTCGAGGCTGCCTCGCCCGCCGACGCGGCACCCGAAGCGGCGTCCACCGAGCGCGACGCCGTGCGAGACGCCGATCGGGGCCCCGAGCGGCCGCCGGACGACTCCGCCGATCCCGCCGCCGACCTCGCGGAGCCGGACCGCGGGCCGGCGACCGCCGCGCAGGCGGTCGCCCTGCCGCAGCCGGGCCTCGACCGCGTCAGCGGCGTCAGCGTCACCCTGATCGTCTCGGATCTGGCACGATCGCTCGCCTTCTACCGGGACACCCTCGGGCTCGCCGAGATCGACTCGGGCAACGGCAGCGCGGTGCTCGCCTCTGGCGACGCCCGCATCACGCTGCGCCGGGTGGCCGACATGGCGCCGGTCGACCGCCGGGTCGTGCACCTCAACTTCGAGGTCGACGACGTACAGGTCGCCTACGAGCGCCTACGCGCCCGCGGCGTGGAGTTCGTCCACAAGCCGCGGGTCGTCAACAAGGGCGAGACGCTCGAACAATGGTCGGCGACGTTCCGGGATCCGGACGGGCACACGATCGCCCTCACTCGCTGGCGGATCCGTTAGCGGTCACCGTCCGGCGCACGTGGAGCACGTAGGCCCAGAGCAGGCCGAAGATCACCCCGAGCACAGCCAGCGACCAGTGCAGCCAGCCGGCCACGATGAGGCCGACGGGAATGATGGCGGCGGCGTGCCAGGCCCACGCCCGGCGCAACAGACCCGCCAGGACGACAGCCAGCACGGCGAGCGCCACGACGACGACGATCGCCGGGCCGCGGTTGACCCCGCCGAGGCGCACCAGCGGCGCGATCGCAAGCAGCAGCACGATCGCCTCAACCGCGAGCGCCGCGGCGCCCACGCCCCGGGTCGCCGCCGACGGGTCCCGCAGCCCACTCATCGTCTCAGCAACCGCCGGGCGTCGGCGACCGTCACGACCGAGCCGGTAATGAGCACACCCAGGCCGGCGGGCTCCCCACCGTCCACATCGGACTCCGCCAACGCCACCGCTGTCTCGATGGCATCGGGCATGGCCGGCGCTACCCGTACCCGGTCGGCACCGAAGACGGCCACGGCGACGTCAGCCAGCGCAGCGGCGGGCATGGCGCGGGGCGAGGAGCTGCGGGTAACCACAACGGCGTCGGCAATCGGTTCCAACGCCTCCAGGATCCCGTACGCATCCTTGTCCGCAAGCACGCCCACGACGGCGACCAGGCGACGGAAGTCGAACTCCTCTTGCAACGCCGCCACGGTGGCCGCCATCCCGGCGGGGTTGTGAGCGGCGTCGAGCAGGATCGCCGGGGCGCTACGCATACGCTCCAGCCGCCCCGGCGAGCTGGCCGCCGCGAACCCGGCCCGCACCACCTCAGGGTCGAGCGAACGCTCGACGCCGGCCCCGAGGAAGGCCTCCGCCGCCGCAAGCGCCACCACCGCGTTCTGCGCCTGGTGCGCGCCGTGCAGCGGGAGGTAGATCTCGTCGTACTCCCCGGAAAGCCCTTGCAGCGTGAGCACCTGGCCGCCGACGGCGAGCGTGCGCCGCAGCACGCCGAACTCGCTGCCCTCGCGGGCGATCGTGGCCGACATCTCGGCGCAGCGGCGCAGGATCGGCTCGACTGCCTCCTCCGGCTGGGCGGCGCAGACCAGGGCCGCTCCCTTGTGGACGATGCCCGCCTTCGCCCAGGCGATGTCGGCGATGGTGTCCCCCAGCCACTCCATGTGGTCCAGCCCGATCGGGGTGATGACACAGGTCTGCGCCTGGAGCACGTTGGTGGAGTCCTCGGCGCCGCCCAGCCCGACCTCGACCACCGCCACGTCGACCGGCGCGTCGGCGAACGCTGCGAACGCCATCGCCGTGGTCATGTCGAAGTACGTCAGGGTGTCGGTGCCGATCTCCAGCGCCTTCTCGTCGAGGAACCGGGCCACCGGAGCCACCTCGCGGTACACCTCGACGAAGCGCTCCTCGCTGATCGGCTCGGCCTCGATGCTGATCCGTTCCCGCACGCTGTCCAGGTGCGGGCTGGTGTACCGGCCGGTGCGCAGCCCGTGTGCGCGCAGCAGGGCGTCGATCATGCGGGCGGTGGAGGTCTTACCGTTGGTCCCGGTCAGGTGGATCGCCGGGTACGCCCGCTGCGGGCTGCCGAGCAGGTCCAGCAGCGAGGCAACACGCCCGATGTCGAAGACCATCCGGGTGTACCCGCGGCTGAGCAGCTCCGCCTCGATCCGCGCGAAGTCGTTCATGCCGCGAATTCCTCGTTCATGCCGCCGAGTCCTCGTTCATGCCGCGTCGACCCAGAAGGCGCGACGTACCACGCGCGGGTCCCCTGGCTTGGGCACCTCGACGCGGCCGGCGATCCGGTAGCCCGCGGCCGCCAACTCCTCCTCGGTCGCGCGCCGCTGCCTGGCCTCGTTGTAGATGCCGATGATCAGGCGTCGCCCGACCGCGTGCGCCAGCAGGTGCGCCACGAGGTCGATCCGCCGTCCGGGTGGCACGTACTCCAACCCGGTACGCACGTAGTCGAAGTGCCTGGGCGGCTGCCAGTAGAGGGCGTTACCGGTCCAGATCCGCTCCGCCCAGTGCGGCAGCCGCGTCCGCGCCAGGTCCGCCAGCTCCGGTGACAGATCAAGCCCGTACGGCTCGAGCGCGATCCCGTCCTCCGCCGCCCAGGCGTGTACGCACTCCATCAGGTGCCCGCTGGCACACCCGATGTCGAGGAAGTCGCCGGGTACGTCGACCGCCGCCAGCACCGGCCGCCGGGCCGCCTCCCAGCGCGCCGCGTCGCCCGAGTGCCCGGACTGGGCGCGCGGGTTGTCCCCAGCCAGGTACGCCGGAACCAGCAGGGCCTGGGTGGCAGCGAACCAGCCCGCCTCGTCGATCTCGCCGGCGGCTAATGCGGCGTCGATGGCCGCCCACTCCCGGGCTCCCCGGTCGATGGACAGCTCGATCGGCGGCAGGTCTGATGCCATGTCAGGCGGGCAGGGTGTCAAGCTGGCCGTTGATGCGGGCCAGGTCAGCCTCGGCGGCCGCCAGCCGGTCCCTGATCTTGGCCACGACGTGGTCGGGCGCCTTGCCGACGAAGGCCGGGTTGTCGAGCTTGGCGCGGCACTGGGCGGCCTCCTTCTCGGCGGCCGCGCGGTCCTTCTCCAGGCGCGCCCGCTCGGCCGCCACGTCGATGACGCCACGGGTGTCCAGCGCCACGCTGACCCCACCCGCTACCGCGAGCGTGGCGGTAGCGGCGAAATCCTCGCCCGGCTCGTCGAGGCGGGCCAGCGCACGGATGAGCGGCTCGTGCGCGGCGAGACCGCCGCCAGCGCGACCGGCACCAGCGCGCGCACCACCAGCGCGACCGCCATGGGCGCGACCAGCACCAGCGCGACCGCCACGGGCGCGACCGGCGGCACCTTTGGAGCCTTTGGAACCCGCCTCGATGAGGCCAGACAACCGGGCGGCGACCCGCTGGCCGGGCTTGACGCCCTGGTCGGCACGGAACCGGCGGACCTCGGTGACCACCCGCTGCAGTAACGCGATCTCGGCCACTGCTGCGCTGTCCACATAGGACTCATCCACCGCGGGCCACGGCGCGACCACGGTCGAACCGCCGTCGGGGGCGAGCGCGAGCCGCAACTCCTCGGTCACGAACGGGATCACCGGATGCAGCAACCGCAGCAGCTGGTCCAGCACGTGCCCCAACACCCGCCGGGTGCGCTCTGCCGGCTCCCCGCCAGCCGCCAGCACCGGCTTGGTGAGCTCCAGGTACCAGTCACAGACGTCGTCCCAGGCGAAGTGGTAGAGCGTGTCGCAGACCTTGGCCAGCTCGTACCCCTCGAAGTCCGCGTCGACCTCGTCAATCACCTGCTGGAGCCGGGACAGGATCCAGCGGTCCACGGCCGACAGCTCGCCGGCCGGCGGAAGGTCGCCGCTCACATGTGCGCCGCCGAGGAGTGCGTACCTCGTGGCGTTCCACAGCTTGTTGCAGAAGTTGCGGGCGCCCTGCACCCACTCCTCGCTCACCGGCACGTCGGCGCCTGGGTTGGCGCCCCGGGCGAGGGTGAAACGGGTGGCGTCGGCGCCGAAGCGGTCGATCCAGTCCAGCGGATCGACCACGTTGCCGAACGACTTGGACATCTTCTTGCCGTGCTGGTCGCGCACCATCCCGTGCAGCGCGACGACGTCGAACGGCTGGCGGCCGTCCATGGCATAGAGCCCGAACATCATCATCCGGGCCACCCAGAAGAACAAGATGTCGTACCCGGTGACCAGCACGCTGGTCGGATAGAAGCGCACGAGGTCGGTGGTCTCGTCCGGCCAGCCCAGCGTGGAGAACGGCCACAGCGCGCTGGAGAACCAGGTGTCTAGAACGTCCTCGTCTTGCCGCCAACCCGGGCCCGGCGCCGCCTCGTCCGATCCCACGCAGACCGTCTCGCCCTTCGGGCCGTACCAGACCGGGATGCGGTGCCCCCACCACAGCTGGCGGGAGATGCACCAGTCGTGCATGTTGTCGACCCAGGCGAAGTACCGCTTCGCCAGCTCCGGCGGCTCGATGCGCACGCGGCCGTCGCGCACCGCGTCTCCCGCGGCGCGCGCCAGCGGGGCGGTGTGGACGAACCACTGCAGCGACAGCCGCGGCTCGACGATCGTGCCGCAACGCTGGCAGTGGCCGACCGCGTGTAGGTACGGCCGCTTCTCCGCAACGATGCGGCCCTGCTCGCGCAGCGCGGCGACGACCGCCGGCCGCGCCTCGAAGCGGTCGAGGCCCTGGAACGGGCCGGGGGCGGTGATGACGCCGCGTTCGTCCATGATCGTCAGCGGCGTCAGCCCGTGCCGCTGGCCGATCTCGAAGTCGTTCGGGTCGTGCGCCGGCGTCACCTTGACCGCACCGCTGCCGAACGCGGGGTCGACGTGCGGGTCGGCCACGATCGGGATCCGCCGCCCGGTCAGCGGCAGCTCGACCTCGGCGCCGATCAGCCGGCGGTAGCGCCGGTCGTCAGGGTGCACCGCGACGGCGGTGTCGCCGAGCATGGTCTCGGCTCGCGTGGTGGCCACCACGATCGAGGTGGCGCCGTCGCCGTACCTGATGCTCACCAGCTCGCCGTCTTCGTCGGCGTGCTCGACCTCGATGTCCGACAGCGCGGTCAGGCAGCGCGGGCACCAGTTGATGATGCGCTCCGCGCGGTAGATCAGCCCGTCGTCGTACAGCCGCTTGAAGATCGTTAGTACCGCCCGGGACAGCCCCTCGTCCATGGTGAACCGCTCGCGGGACCAGTCCACCGAGTCGCCGAGGCGGCGCATCTGGCCGAGGATCGCGCCCCCGGACTCGGTCTTCCACCGCCAGACCCGCTCGACGAACTTCTCCCGGCCTAGGTCGTGCCGCGACATGCCTTCGCGGGCGAGCTGGCGTTCGACCACGTTCTGGGTCGCGATGCCGGCGTGGTCCATGCCGGGCAGCCACAGCGTCTCGTACCCCTGCATGCGCCGGCGGCGGACCAGCGCGTCCTGGATGGTGTGGTCCAGGGCGTGCCCCATGTGCAGCGAACCGGTGACGTTCGGCGGCGGGATCACGATGCAGAACGGTGGTCGGTCACTGCCGGCGTCCGCGCCGAACAGACCCGCGGCTACCCACTCGTCGTAGCGTCGCTGCTCGACGTCGACGGGCACGTACTGAGCCGGCAAAGGCTCGCGGAGGGTCTGTGTCGTATCGGTCACGGGTGCGAGTCTACGGCGGGCGCCGATGGCGACTACGCTCGCCAGGCGTACCGAATGGTCCGCTCCCGCAGCTTCGCCTTGCGGCCCGGACCATTCGCCGAACGCGCGGAAGGGACGCCGCAGAATGACCGATGACGGGAGATGGGCGCCGGCCGGCGAGCTGATCTCGGCACCGGCGAGCGGGGCCGCGGCCGAACCGGCCGAGCTGGCGGAACCGGCCGACGACGACGCGCGCCGGCGGAGGCGCCGCATCCGGGCCATCGCGCTCGGCGCCGCGCTGGCCGTCCTGCTGTGCCTCGCCGTGATCTTCGGGCCGACCGCCTGGCAGGTTCTCCAGGAGAAGGACGCCACGATCGCGACACCCCCTCAGGTCGCGGGCCTCACCCTCGACGAGACGCCGGCTGCGAAGGACACTGCGGACTACCTCAAGACGGCGCTGGAGGCCGGTGTAGCGATGAGGTCCGCGGTGGGCGCGGTCTACACCGACGGCGGCGGCGCCACGCGCAGCGTCATCATCGTCGGAGGTACCGGCTTGTTCCTCTCCCCCGGCAAGCAGCTCGATGCCGCGTTCGGGCTCATCACCGACGAGACCGGGGGTGTGACGGGAGTACGCACGGTGCCAGCCGGCCCGCTCGGCGGGACCATGAAATGCGGCACCACCCCGACCGATGACGGCACTATGCCGGTGTGCGGCTGGGCGGATCACGGATCTCTCGTCTTGGCTCTTTTCCCGGGCCGTGGAGTCGACGAGTCGGCGAACCTGATGCGCCAGCTGCGCGGGGCGATGCAGCACCGGGGCTGAAACACACAATCAGGGCCACCCGAAGGTGGCCCTGATGAGATGTCCGGCGGCGTCCTACTCTCCCACACTCTCTCGGGTGCAGTACCATCGGCGCTGGAGGGCTTAGCTTCCGGGTTCGGAATGGGTCCGGGCGTTTCCCCTCCGCTATGGGCCGCCGTAACGCTGTGAACTT
>WNGF01000541.1_pt1 | contig 54900 bp, 40 predicted proteins | sample 5400641 | NCBI WGS metagenome assembly WNGF01 (sample SAMN13153371, study PRJNA577476) | soil metagenome | isolation source: 80 cm soil or saprolite under grassland replicate 2 | place: USA:California | collected 2016-06-15
TGCTCCACGCCGAGTTGCCCGGCCGCGCCTCTGAGTGTCAGAGTGGCCTCCTCGGGCACACCATTGATCGTTACTTGCATGATCTGACTCCTTTCGTCGTGTGGGCTTCCTCGCCACGCACGATAGCTAACCCAGCGTTGCGACTCACCGTGCGTTCACCGTGAAGGTGCTATCATAGCGACAGCCAGCACGACTTATACCACCGTGTAGCCGATGCGCAAGCAGCATACGAAAGGAAAGTCCGATGAATACTCTCAGCAAAGAGCAACTACTCGACCGAATCAAGCGCGAGCACGCCATGTTTGCCGGCTCGTTCGCGCACCTGAGCGACGCACAAATGACCCAGCCGGGCGTCGAGAACGAGTGGTCGATCAAGGACATCCTCGCGCATGTCAGCTTCTGGCACCGGCGCCTGAGCTACCTGGTCGACTGCGCGCTGCGCGGTGAGCCGTTCGCGCGGCTGCGCAACGAGGGCGAGGATGCCGCCGACGCGATCGACCGCGTGAACGCCGAGAATGAGGCCGCCAACAAACACCGCCCACTGGCCGAGGTGCGCGCCGAGTACGCACAGGCCTACGAAGAGGTGCTGGCCAACCTAACCCAACTCACCAGCGACGATCTTACTGCCGGTAGCCGGCTCAGCGTGTTTCTAGGCGGCTCGCTGCTGGAGTTGATCGCCAGCGACACCTACGAGCACTATCAAGAGCACCTCGCGCCGATCCAGGCGTGGGTCGCGAAGAATAGGCCGTAACCACCAAGGCACAAAGGCACCAAGTTTTCATGGACACAGAAAACCAACGCCTTTTTGACTCTTGCTGTCTTGGACCTTGGTGGTTTAGACATCTCCCTGCGCCAGGATCGCCGTGCTGAGCGCCGGGCTGCGCCGCAGCAGCCAGCCGTTGTCGGCCGTGCGCGCGCCAAAGATCGCCCAGGTCAGATCGGCGGCAGGCGCGTACCAGGCCAGGCAGCCCGACGCGCCACTGTGACCAAACGAGTCGGCGCCGGCCCCGGCCGGCACCCAGTGCGGCGACTTCATGCCGCGCAGGTCGGGCCCAAGCCCCCACGGGCATGGGTCCCAGAACAGCGGCTCGACAAACCCGCCGCTGAGTCCGCCGGTCTGATCGCTCGTCGCGGCGGTGGCGGTGGTGGCGCTCAGAAACTGTGGGTCGCGAAAGGCGCGCACGATTGCCAACGCTCCGGCGGCGTTCGTGACCATGCCCGCCCACGGCAGCGCCAGACTGCGATAGAACGGCGAGTTGAACGGTTCGAGCGGCGTGCCGGCGTGCTTGCCGCGCACACCCGCCAGCACGGCCGGGCGGCGCGGTGGCTCATCGCCTAAGTAAGCCTCGACTCCCAGCGGGCCGAGCACCAGCCGCGCCAGCGCCGCCGGGAAGTGCTCGCCGGTGCGGCGCTCGACCATCAGCGCCAGCAGCCCGTAGCCAACATTGCCATACTGCACGCGCGTGGCCGGCGGCGCTTCAAGCGGCGTCAGCAGGCAGGCCGCCCCCAACGCTTGCCAATCTAGCCCCTCGGCATAGGGCGCGTGCACCGGGGCGACGTCGATCGGCAGGCCGGCGGTATGGCAGAGCAATGCGCGCAGCGTCACGCCCGGCCGCGCGGCCAGGGCCTCGGGCAAGTGTTGCTCCAGCGGATCGTCAAGCGCGAGCAGCCCGGCGTCGCACAGCCGCAGCACCACCAGCGCCGTCGCCAGCTTGGTGATCGAAGCGACTGGGAATAGGCTGTCCGCCGCGAGCGGCTGGCCTCGCGCATCTTCGCCCACAACATGGAATTCTGCTGGATCCGCGCCGCGCGCGACCGCGGCGACAATGCCGGGCACCTGCCCGGCGCGCATGGCCTCGCGCACCGCACGATCGATCGATTGATCGCCCATGTATAACTCCATGACATAGATCACCGATACTACGGATTCGGACGGATGCCCGCGGCTTGCTGTAACACGCAGATTAATATCTCAAAAATCCGTGTCAATCCGTCTCATCCGTGGCCTATTCCTTTCATCGTGAACTGCTTCACTCCAGCACGGGCACTATATCATAATTCAAACAGATCTGATCGCGATATAGCGATCCGATCTGATTCGTAAACTCACCGTAGTACCGCCTTCAGATGGTGGAGCGCATGCCGCCTGATGAAGATTACTTATTAAATCGGGTATTCCCAAACCTGTCAGGTCGGCGGCAAGGCGGCGCCGCATTGATGGGCATGAACCCCGCCGCCGACCTGACAGGTTTCAGATGTGTGATACCCGATTTATTTTTCAAAGATCATAAGGCGGCACTACAATTCACACAGGATCGCGATCGAGATTGCCGGCAATACATTCGTACGTATAATATTCACCGGCAGATCGCTTGACAGCCGCAGACGGTTCCGCGTAAGTCCTGTCGATAAGGAATGACCATGAGACGGCGCAAATCCCTTTTGATCTCAGCGCTGCTTGCGTTTGCGTTCCTCCTGGCGCTCGTGCGGCCAGCGGCGGCCCACGCAAACCTGATCCGCTCGACTCCAGCAGCCGGTGCGGTGCTCGAAACCGCGCCACCGACGATCCAGTTGGAGTTCAGCGAGGAGCTTGACCCCAGCTTCAGCCGCGTGCAGCTCTACAATAGTCAAAACCAACTGATCGAGCCGGGGCCGGGCGAGGTTGCCGCCGCCAATCCGAAAGTGATGCGCCTGATCATCCCCGACCTCGCCAGGGGCAGCTACACCGCGATCTGGCGCGTGCGCTCGGCCGCCGATGGGCATATCACCGAGGGCAGCATCCCGTTCGGCGTCGGCGTGGCGCCCAGCGCCGGCTCGCTGATACCGGCGCCCGGCGCGCCCGACCCGGCAACGCTGCCGCCGCCGGCGCTCGACACGATCGCCCGCTGGCTCAACTACCTCGCGGCGGCGATCGCGCTGGGCGGCTTCCCGTTCGCGCTGCTGGTCTGGCGACCGGCGTATCGTATGTGGTCGGTCGCCAGTGGTCCATTGTCCGTTGCGGACGACCAAGAGTCAAGTACCGAAGACCAGGCGCCACGGACCACGGACCACGGACCACGGACAACTGACGAGGCAATGACGCGCTTCCTCCGGCGGATGGCGCTGGTTGGTGGAATCGCATTTCTACTCACCAATCTCTTTTTCCTGGTCACCCAAGCCGCGGCGGCGGCCGAGGTATCGCTGCTGCAGGCAATCGGCACACCACTGCTGGCGCTGCTAAGCGGGCGCGCGGGCCTGATCTGGCTGGCGCGGATCGCGCTGATCGTTCAGATCATTATTCTCTCGTGGCGGCTGCCGCCAGCGGGTGGGGGATCGGCGCAACTCTGGTGGATCTCGTTGGTGATCGGCGCTGTGACGCTGCTGACGCTGGGCCTGCTCTCGCATGCCGCCGCCGCTGCGCAGGCGCCGATCGCCATCCCGCTGGATTGGCTGCATCTCACGGCAATGGTCGCGTGGCTCGGCGGATTGATTCCGCTCGCCGCCGCGGTCGCCGCAGTGCGGCGCGACCCCGCCGGCGCCCTGCCGCTGGCGCTGATCATCCCGCGCTTTACCCGGCTGGCGCTGCCGTGTGTCGCCATTCTCACGCTGACCGGTCTGTACAACTATTTCCTGCATATCAACCGGCTGGATCTGCTGGCAGCCACAACCTACGGGCGCGCGCTGCTGATCAAACTTGGGCTCTTCGCATTGCTGATCGCGCTCGGCGTCGTGAATATGCAGATTCTCCAACGCAAGCTGCGCGGAGCGAGCAACCAATTGGTCCGCGCTTTTGGCCGCACCGTCGGCATCGAGATCGCGGTCGGCGCGCTGGTGCTGCTCACTGCTGGCGCGCTGACCAGCGTGGCGCCGAGCCTGGCGGCCTGGCAGGCGCACGAACAGCAGGGCATCGCCCAATCGGCCGCGCTCGGCGATGTCGATCTGACCCTGCGGATCGCGCCGGCGCAAATTGGCGACAACGAGTTCGCCGTGGATGTGAACGACCGGCGAGCCGGCGCGGCAGCGGCGCCGACCAAGGTGCTGCTGCGCTTCGATATGCAGGGCATGGCGATGGGCAAGCTCCAAACCGAGGCAGCGCCCAGCGGTGGCGAGCGCTACACTGCGCGCGGCAGCTTCACCAGCATGGGTGGGCGGTGGAATATCGAGGTAGTGCTGCGCCGCGCCGGCTTCGACGATATAACTCACGTTTTTCAGGTGGATATTTTGCGGGGAACGCCGTTTGTGATTTCGCAGTAGCTGGTTTTGCGCCTGCGCGCGGCTGCGCGGTTAGGGGCGGACCGCCGCTGGCAATCAGTTATGCCTCGACCAGTGGGGTCGGATCAGCCGAGTACTAAATTACATCCTCGGACAACAACCGACGAGAACTATCAAAGAAAGCCCAGCAAACTACGGAATCCGAGAGGAGCCCGAGCAACCAAAGCGTAAGCCCAAGAAGCCCGAGCAGGAGCAGCCTGCCGAGCAGCTGAGGATGTTCTAGGCTACGCAGTATGCTGTCACTTGAAGTGCCAACAATAGAGCCCTCGGATTGCTCCTGAGGGCTCGCAGTACTACCAGACGATTATCCTACTCGCTCCAAGATGATGGCTGGAATCTTGCGACTGGTTTTTTTCTCATACTCAGCAAAGCCTGGCCGATGCTCAACCATCTTAGCATAAAGACGTGACCGCTCCGGTTCCTCTGTAACCGCTATCGCCCGCGCTTGAAACTGCTCAGTACCAAGCTCGACTGTTACGGTTGGGGTCGCCAGCAGATTATAGTACCAGTCGGGGTTACTATCCGCTCCACCTTTGGACGCAATCACTATGAGGCGATCACCATCGGTGACGTAGACCAACGGATTCGTGCGGGCTTGGCCGCTCTTGGCTCCGATAGTATGCAGCAGCAGCATGTTGGCGCCGGCGAAATACCCGCCGACTTTGCCGGCATTGGCACGAAACTCATTGATGGTGGCCTGATTGCGGTCGCTCATGATTTCCCCTTTCGGTACATCGGATGAAACGACAGGTCGCGGCTCTACAGGCGCAGCTTTACCATTTCCGTTACTGCGTTCAACTATCTGAAAGCGGAGAAGATCTCTGGGATGACTATATTGCTGGCTCCTCAACGTTCGGTGATTCCGAACGGAGATCCTTCAGCGTGGAAAGATCGCGCATGCGCTCGGTGAACAACACGCCGTCGAGGTGATCGATTTCGTGCTGCAGCGCGCGGCCGAGCAAGCCGCCGGCCTTGCGGATGCGCTGGCGCTTGCCGTCGAGATCCTGGTAATCGACGGTGACCCAGGCGGCGCGGGGCACATCGCCGTAGCGGCCGGGCAGGCTCAGGCAGCCCTCCTGGCCGATCTCCTCCTTGTCGCTGATCTTAACGACCTCGGGATTGATCAGCACATAGTTCTGCTCCGGCTCAAGTTCCACGGTGCTGCCGTCGGGGCGCTCTTCGACTTCGGCCGGGATCCAGATCACCGTCATTCGTTGGGTGATGCCGATCTGGGGCGCCGCCAAACCCACGCCATTAGCCGCGTGCATTGTCTCGAACATGTCGGCGGCGAGCGCGCGAAGCGCTGGTGTAAAGTTTTTAATTGGGTGGCAGTGGGTCTTCAGAATACGCTTATCTTCTAGGTCTTCGATCTGCAAAATGCGTCGCAGCGCCATAAGTAGGTTACCTCGTATGATTTATTGGCTGCCGCATAGCGTTGGTTACGCCTGCGTTCGCTCTGGTACTTTATATCTTTTGTGGTTTTCGCTCCGCTGAACGAAAAGCACGATCCTGAAGGAATCGTCCAGTGAAGGAGCTTTGCCTATTATAGCATATCGAGCAGCCAGATTACTGCACAGCAGCCTATGGTATAATACGCGGCGCGCATTCAGACAGGAAGTGATACCTATGGCTTCGCTCGCCGTTGTCATCGTCAGCTATAATACGCGCGATCTGCTGCGCAATTGCCTGCACTCGATCGGGCCGGGGGCCGCGCGCGCCACGCTGGACATCTGGGTTGTCGACAATGCCTCGCGCGACGGCAGCGCCGAGATGGTGCGCGCCGAGTTCCCGCAGGTGCATCTGATTGCCAATACGCACAACGGCGGGTATGCGTACGCCAATAATCTTGCGCTGCGCGAAATTTTAGAGGCTAGAGACTTGAGACTTGAGGCTAGTGATGACAAGCCTCAAGCCTCCAGCCTCAAGTCGCATAGCTACGTGCTGCTGCTCAACCCCGACACGGTCGTGCCGGCAGGCGCGCTCGACAGCCTGATCGAGTTTATGCAGGGCCACCCTGATGTGGGCGCGTGCGGGCCGAAGCTGCTGCTGGCCGACGGCTCGCTCGATCTGGCATGCCGGCGAGCGTTCCCAAAACCCAGCGCATTCATCTATCATGCCATCGGCCTTTCGAGGCTATTTCCACACAGCCAGCGCTTCGGCAGCTATAATATGACCTACCTCGACCCCAACATACAAACAGAGGTCGACTCAGTCGTCGGCGCGTGTATGCTGGTGCGCGCCGGAGTTGTACGCGAGGTCGGGCTGCTCGACGAGGCCTATTTTATGTATGGCGAAGACTTGGACTGGGCCTACCGAATCAAGCAATACGGCTGGAAAATAATGTATGTTCCCAGCGTGATTGTGCATCATTACAAGCGCGCGTCCAGCAGTCAGCGACGGTTCCTCTCGACTCGCAGCTTCTACGACGCCATGCGCGTGTTTCACCGCAAACACTACGCCGCTACCACGCCAGCGCCGCTGAACCTGCTGATCGAGGCCGGCATTACGCTCAAGGAGGTATGGGGACTTGGCCGCAATCTCCTCCGCCCCCCAGCCACGCGCCGCGTCGGCTAGCCGCCTGCGCCCGCGGCCTTGGGTCACGCGCTTGCTGCTGACCTTGACGCTGATTGGCTGCGATGTGCTGGCGATCAATAGCTCGTTTGTGAGCGTGTATGCTTGGAGCCTGATCAACAGCGAGGAACTGCGCGGGCAGTTTAGTGCTAGCGCGGATCCAGCAACGCGCGTTTTCTTTTTCGTACTGCTGCTCAACGTGATCTTCGCGGTGACGTTCGTAGCGACTGGACTCTACACTCTCAAGCGCGGCGCCTCGCGCGTCGACGAGGCCTATAAGATCATTCTGGCCGTTTCGCTTGGCACCTTCGTAACCTATATCGTCAATGGGCTGCTGCCGTCGTTTCAGAGCCAGGGGCTCGACGATCTGCCGCTCGACCAGCAGGTTGTCGCACTTGGCTGGTTCACCGCGATCTTCTCGGCCATGCTGCTGCGGCTGATCTACCGCAGCTTTCTGTCGGCGCTACGCCGGCACGGGATCGACACGCGCCGCGTGCTGATTGTCGGCGCCCGCGAGCCAGGCCGCATGATCTTTACGACGATCGGCCAGCGTCCGCGGCTAGGCTACCGCGTCCAGGGCTTTCTTTCCGATAATGTGCCGGTCGGCACGCTGATCGACGATGTGCCGGTGCTGGGCAAGACCTCGGCGCTCGGCAAGGTCATTCGCGCCACCCACGCCGACGAGGTGATTATCGCACTATCCGGCCGATCGTCGAACGAGGTGCTTGACATCGTCGCGCTAGCCGAGGATGAGGCGGTTGAGATCAAGCTGTATCCCGACGCATTCCAGCTGATCACCAACAACGGCGTGTCGATCGGCGATGTCAGCGGTCTGCCGCTGCTCGGCGTAAAAAATGTCGCGCTGGACAATCCGCTCAACCGTGCGCTGAAGCGCGGGCTCGACGTCGTGTTCTCGACGTTGGTGTTGACGTTCTGCTCGCCGATTATGCTGCTGATTGCCGTGCTGATCCGGCTCGATTCGCGCGGGCCGGTGTTCTTCGCCCAGGAGCGCGTCGGTCTCGACGGCAAGCCGTTTCCCACGATTAAGTTCCGCACCATGCACGCCGATGCGCCGCATCAAGGCAATTGGACGACCAAAGACGACCCGCGCGTTACTGGAATCGGCGCGTTTCTACGGCGCTACTCGCTCGACGAGCTGCCACAATTCATCAATGTGCTGCGCGGCGAAATGAGTGTGGTCGGCCCACGCCCCGAGCAGCCGATCTGGGTCGAGCACTTCAGCCAGAACATTCCCCGCTATATGCGCCGGCATAAGCTGAAAGCCGGAATCACCGGCTGGGCGCAGGTGAATGGTCTCCGCGGCGATACTAGCATCGAGGAGCGCACGCGTTACGACCTATACTATATCGACTACTGGTCGCTCTTGTTCGATATCAAGATCATCATCCAGACTATCCTGGCGATTTCGCGGGGCGATAACCAGGGGTATTGAGAAATTGTATATTGTATATTATATATTGGCATCTGCAATCAGGAGTATGCAATATACAATTTACAATATGCAATTTGAAATGGAAAATATGGCTGAACTCTACGAACTCACAATCGCCGAGGCGCGCGCCCAGCTCGATCGCGGCGAGATTACATCGGTTGAATTAACCCAGGCGCTGCTGGATCGAATCGTCGCGGTCGATAATCAGGTGCGTGCGTTTCTGGCAATCAGCGACGAGCAAGCGATTGACCAGGCGCGCGTGGCGGACGAGCAGCGGCGCAAGGATGCGGCAAAATCACTATTACATGGCATCCCAATCGCAATCAAGGATGTCATTTCAACCGAGGGCCTCACGACCACCTGCGGCTCGAAGATGCTTGAGGAATACTCACCGCCGTACGACGCGACCGCCGTTTCTCACCTAAAACATGCCGGTGCAGTGCTGATCGGCAAGACCAACTGCGACGAGTTCGCGATGGGCTCGTCGACTGAACGCAGCGCGTCCTTCCCGACCCGTAATCCGTGGGATCTCGAGCGAGTGCCGGGCGGCTCCAGCGGCGGCTCGGCGGCGGCGGTGGCGGCTGGCGAAGCGCCCGGAGCGCTCGGCACCGACACGGGAGGCAGCATCCGCCAGCCGGCCTCGCTCTGCGGCGTGACCGGGCTAAAGCCAACCTATGGCCGCGTCTCGCGCTACGGCCTGGTCGCGTTCGCTTCGTCGCTCGATCAGATCGGCCCATTCGCCTGGACGGCGCGCGACTGCGCGATCATCCTCGGGGCGATCGCCGGGGCCGACCCACGCGACTCGACCGCGGCGCCGCAGCCGGTGCCCGATTACACCGCCGCGCTGACGGGCGATATACGCGGGCTGCGCGTGGGCGTGCCGCACGAGTATTTCGTCGAGGGCATGGAGCCGGGTGTCGAGCGAGCGGTGCGCGCGGCGATCGACGTGCTGCGCGACAATGGCGCCGAGATTGTCGAGGTGTCGCTGCCGCACACCAAGTATGCTCTGCCGGTCTACTACATCATCGCCCCGGCCGAGGCCAGCGCCAACTTGGCGCGCTACGACGGCGTACGCTATGGTTTGCGCGTCGAAGACGAAAGCTATTGGGGCGAGCTGGAGAAGACCCGCGGGGCGGGCTTCGGCGCCGAGGTGCGCCGCCGGATTATGCTGGGCACCTACGCGCTCTCGGCCGGCTACTACGACGCCTACTACCGGCGCGCCCAACAGGTGCGCACGCTCATTCGCCGCGATTTTCAGCAGGCGTTCGAGCGGGTCGATATTCTGGCCGCGCCCACCGCTCCAACCGTCGCGTTTAAGATTGGCGAAAAAACCAACGACCCGCTGGCAATGTATCTCGAAGACGTCTGCACGCTGCCGATCAACCTGGCCGGCGTGCCAGGGCTGGTGGTGCCATGCGGCTTCAGCGACGAGTTGCCAGTTGGTCTGCAGCTGATCGGCCGACCGTTCGACGAGGCCACGCTGCTACGCGCGGGCGATGCCTATCAGCGCGTCACCGACTGGCACACCCGCCGCCCGGCGCTCACACCAGAGGCTCAGAACGACGAATAACCACCAAGGCGCCGGGTACCCTCTGGGTAACACCAAGGAAAAGGTACATCATTATTATCACTGTTCTTGGTGTCACCCAGAGGGTACCCGGTCTCTTGGTGGTTTGCGCGCTGGTTGAATGAAAGAAAGGTTGTAGTATGGAGAGCCGCGTCAAAGTCCTCGGCCACGGCACGCACCCCATCCTGGTGGCGCTGCCGATCGGCCTGCTATCCAGCGCGCTGGGCTTCGATCTGCTACACCTGATCACCGGCGACAAAAAGTGGAGCCAGATCGCGTTCTGGAATATGATCGCCGGCTGCGTGAGCGGCTGGGTCTCGATGATCCCCGGCGCGATCGACTGGTGGTTCTTGCCCTGGGGCACGCGCGCCAAGCGGGTCGCCACCATCCACGCGGTGATCGCCGATACGAGCATCAACCTATTTTTCGCCAGCTGGCTGCTGCGCCGCAAAGATCCCGATAACCCGCCGGCCAAGGCGATCGCGCTGGCTGGCTTGGGCGGCGCGGTGCTGATGGCGGTCGGCTGGTTCGGGGGCGAGCTGGTGCAGCGTCTGGGCGTGTCGGTCAGCCCAGGCGCCAACCTCGACGCGCCGAATTCGCTATTGTCAGGAGAGTAGATTCCAGTTCATCACTGAGCTGGTACATCGCACCACATTGTCATGTTGAGCGGAGCTCCACTCCTTCAATGCGAGACAAAGGATCACAGCGAGGGAGCGAAATTTCGTTCAGCATGACAAAGTGTACGGCGATCAGCCGCGGCGATCCGTACCGATTGATTATCCCTTCACGAGGTACTGCTCCGGCTCGTTCGCGAAGCTTTTTCGGCAGCCTGGGCAGCAGAAGTAGTAGATCTGCCCCTCGTGCTCGTACGTATACTTGGCCCGTTCAATCGCCACGCTCATCCCGCAGACCGGGTCGATCGCCTCGGCAGACGCGAGCGCAACCGCCGCCGGCGCGCTTTCCTCCAACACGGCTTGCGCGATGCCAGCCAATGCATGCCGGCGCTGGATGATCTCGGCCATGATGCTCACGGCGATTTCCTCGGCGCCCGCTGCTTGGATGTCGAGACCGGCCGGGTATTTCAGCTCCGCCAGTAACTCCGGCGCGATCCCCTCGTCGGCCAGGTATTCGACGACCGCTTTGGCGCGGGTTTTGCTCGACACCAGTGCGGCATACGCTGGCCGCGCGCGCAGGATGTAGCCAAGCGCAATCTCGTCGTACAAGCCATGGCTCGCCACCACCGCGTAGGTCGCCGGCGTCACCAGATCCGGCAGCCGGCTGAGATCCTCCACCACCTCGTCGGCCTCGGGCGGCTGGCTCGCATCAGCGTCGGCGGCGCGGTCGAGATCGGCGGCGATCACACGGTAGCGCATCAGCTTGCCGAGCCGGATGAGCGCCTGGGCGATCGGCGCTCCGCCGACCACTAGCAGCCGCGGGGTGGGAATCTGCGGCTCAAGGTAGATCTCCAGCGTGCCGCCGCTGAAGCATGTCATCGGCAGATCGGTCAGGCCGGCGCGCGCGGCCTGGCTATCGGGCTCGGTCGAGAGCCGAATCAGCCGCGGCTGCCCATCGGCGAGCGCGCGCTGCGCTTCGGCCAGCACCGTGGGCTGGGCGCAGCTGCCGCCGATCCAGCCGTGCAGCCCGCCCTCGGCGACGATCGCCTTGTCGCCCGGCTTGGCCGAGGTCGGCTTCTCGGCGCGCACCACCGTCGCCGTTACAAACGGTTCGCCGCGCGCCGTCAGCTCGGCGGCCCGAGCGAAGAACTCGTCGTACATAACTTACCTTCAGCCGAACAAAGAACAGAGAACAAAGAACAAATAGCGAGGTTTTGCGGTGCTGTCCTTTGTTCTCTATTCTTTGTTCTTTGTTCTTAATCGGTGACGCCATGCTCGCGCAGGATCTTCCACACTTTATACGGCGTGATCGGGATGTCGATATGGCGCACGCCCAGGTGCCAGAGCGCGTCGACCACCGCGTTGGCGATCGCCGGCGGCGCGCCAACGGTCGGCGACTCGCCGACGCCCTTGGCGCCGATCGGGTGGTGCGGCGAGGGCGTGATCGTCTTGCCCAGTTCCCACTTTGGTGTCTCGACCGCGGTTGGCAGCAGGTAGTCGGCGAGGGTGCCGGTCAGATTGACGCCATTTTCGTCGTACACGATCTCCTCGAACAGCGCCGGCGCCAGGCCCATCGTCAGGCCGCCATGGATCTGGCCTTCGACCACCAGCGGGTTGATGATGTTGCCGCAGTCGTCGACCGCCACAAACCGACGCACCTTGATCTCGCCGGTGCCTTTGTCGATATCGACCACGCAGATGTAGCTGCCGAACGGGAAGGTCAAGTTCGGTGGATCGTAGTAGTCGGTCGCCTCCAGGCCGGCTTCCATGCCCTGCGGGTGGTTGGTGTAGGCCGCGAAGGCGATATCCTGGATGCTCTTGGCCTGCTCGGGCGAGCCGCGTACCTGCCAGCGATCGACGTTCCACTCCAGGTCGTCCTCATTCACCTCGAGCAGGTGCGCGGCGATCTTGCGGGCCTTGGCCTTGATCTTGCGCGCGGCCATCGCCGCCGCCGCGCCGGCGGTTGGAGTCGAGCGGCTGGCGTAGGTGCCCAGGCCATATGGCGCGGTGTCGGTATCGCCTTCCTCGACCTCGATGTCGGACGCCGGCAGGCCCAGCTCCTCGGCGACGATCTGGGCGTAGGTGGTCTCGTGGCCCTGGCCCTGCGACTTGGTGCCGAAGCGCGCGATCGCCTTGCCGGTCGGGTGGATGCGGATCTCGGCCGAGTCGAACATCTTGATACCCAGGATATCGTAATCTTTCGACGGGCCGGCGCCGACCACCTCGGTGAAGCTGGAGATGCCGATGCCCATCAGCTCGCCGCGCCCTCGCTTCTCGACCTGCTCCTGGCGCAACTCGCGATAGCCAATCATCTCCATCGCCAGTTTGAGCGCCTCGGAATAGTTGCCGCTGTCGTACTCCCAGCCGGTCGGCGATTTATACGGGAACTGCTCCGGCTTGATGAAGTTCTTCATGCGGAAGTCGGCCGGGTCCTCGCCCAAGTCGTGCGCCATGATATCGGTCATGCGCTCGATCATATGCACCGCTTCGGTGACGCGGAACGAGCAGCGATAGGCCACGCCGCCCGGCGGCTTGTTGGTATACACGCCATCCACGGCGATGTGCGCCGCTTTCATGTCGTACGAGCCGGTTGCGATACTGTACAGCCCGGCCGGGAACTTCGACGGGTTGGCCGCCGCATCGGCGGCGCCGTTGTCGGCCAGCGTCTGCACCCGCAACCCGGTGATCCGGCCGTTCTGGTCGGCGGCCATCTCGGCGGTAATATGGTAGTCGCGCGCAAAGCTGTCGGCCTGTAGATTTTCGCTGCGATCCTCGATCCACTTGACCGGCTTACCCGTCACCAGGCTGGCAACCGCGCAGCAGACATAGCCGGGGTACACGGGAACCTTGCCGCCGAAGCCGCCGCCGATATCGGGCGAGATGATCTGGATCTTCTGCTCGGGGATGCCGCTGACCAGCGCGAACACCGTGCGGTGGGCATGCGGCGCCTGCGAGGTCATATAGATCTTCAGCTTGCCGGTGGCCTTGTTGAAATCGGCGACCATGCCGCAGGTCTCGATCGATGCCACGTGGATGCGTGGGATATGCATATACTGCTTGACGACCCTGGAGGCCTGATTGAACACCTGGTCGGTCGCGTCTTTGTTGCCGGCCTCCCAGTGCCAGATATGGTTGGTCTTCTCTTCCTTGTCGTCGCGCACGATCACTTTGTCTTTGAGCGCCTCGAATGGATCGACCACCGGCGGCAGCGGCTCGTAGTCGACGACGATCTGTTGGATCGCGTCGGCGGCGATATAGCGATCGGTCGCGATCACGACACAGATCTCTTGCGCGTAGTAGACCACTTTTTCGATCGGCAAGACCATCTGCGTATCCGACATCAGCGTCGGCATCCAGTGCAGATTCCCGGCCTGCTTGAGATCCTCGCCGGTGATCACCGCCACGACGCCGGGGATCTTCAGCGCCGCGCTGGCGTCGATGCTCTTGATCTTGGCATGGGCGTACGGGCTGCGCACGATGTCCATATACAGCATGCCCGGCAGCTTCACGTCGTCGACGTAATTGCCGCGTCCCTGGATAAAGCGCGGGTCTTCCTTACGCTTCATGCGATGGCCCATGCCGGAGACATTCGCCGGCGTGGTGACGCGCACCTCGTGGGTGGTCGGTACATTCGCCGAAACACCCTCGGGCTTGGGCGAGTGCTGCTCGAAGCGATCGTCCAACTGCCGCGCGCCATTCAGATCGACCTCGGCCATACGATCATCGCTCATGCGCTCACCTCTTCTGGCTGTTGCTCGCGCAGCTTCTCGGCGGCATACTGGATCGCCTCGACGATCTTCACATAGCCGGTGCAGCGGCAAAGATTACCCGAAATGCCCTGGCGAATCTCTGTTTCGGTTGGGTTGGGATTTTTGGCCAGCAAGGCCTTGGCAGTCATGATCATACCGGGAGTGCAGTAGCCGCACTGCAGGCCGTGCTTCTCCCAGAAGCCCTCTTGCAGCGGGTGAAGCTGGCCGCCATCCGCGACCCCTTCGATTGTCTCAACACTGCAGCCGTCGGCCTGGACGGCGAACAGCGTGCAGCTCTTAACCGCTTTGCCGTCGAGCAGCACCGTGCAGGCGCCGCAGCTGCTGGTGTCGCAGCCGATATGCGTGCCGGTGAGGCTGAGCTGCTCGCGAATAAAGTGCACCAGCAGCAGCCGGCTGTCGACCTCGGCGCGCTGCGCTTCCGCATTGACGGTGAGAGAGATGGTGTGTTTACTCATATTTATGCTCCATTGCATAGGGCGTAGTGCGTAGGAACGAAGAACCGAGAACCAGCAACCACGCATTATTAGCTACGAACCACGGACTACGAACTACGCACTACGCCCAGCTCGCTCCGCCGCCTTACGTACCGCCCGCTTCGTCAGCACCCGCGCCAAATCGCGCTTGTACTCCGCGGTTCCGCGCAGATCGTTCGACGGATCGCACTCGGCGGCGGCGGCGCGGCCGGCGGCTTCGAGCACGTCGTCGCTCAGCTCCTGGCCGATCAGCGCTTGCTCGGCACCAAGCGAACGCATGGGCACCGAGCTCACATTCGTCAGCGCGACGCGCGCGGCGGCACAGCGCCGCCCATCCATCGTTAGCTGCACTGCCACGGCCGCGACGGCATAGTCGCCAACTTTGCGCTCGATCTTCAGATACGCGCCGCCGGCGTTGGCCTGCGGCTTGGGAATGCGAATCTCGGTCAATAGCTCGTCGTGCGCCAGCGACGTCTCGAACATGCCGACGAAGAACTCGTCGATCGGGATGACGCGCTCGCCTTTGGCGCCGCGCGCGACCACCTGGGCGTTGTAGGCCAGCATCACCGCCGGGTGATCATTGGCCGGGTCGGCATGCGCGATATTGCCGCCAACAGTGGCGCGGTTGCGCACCAGCGGGTCGGCGATCACATGCGCGGCATCGAACAGCAGCGGGTAGCCAAGCGCAACCACCGCCGAGCTCTCAAGTTCGTTTTCGCGCGTCAGCGCGCCAAGCGCCAGGTGCCTCTGCTCCTCGCGCACATACCCAAGCATAGTCAGGCGATTGATATCGATCAGCACGGTTGGCGACGCGAGCCGAAAGCGCATCGCCGGAATCAAACTTTGCCCGCCGGCCAGGATCTTGGCGTCGTCGCCGTTGTCCGCCAGCGCCGCAACCGCTTCGTCGAGCGATTGTGGAACCAGGTAGTCGAATGCTCCTGGGATCATAGATGCTTGCCTTTAGGCGCGGAAACCCGCACGTTTCTAGCGGCGGGATGAGCGCTCTGCTTTAGCCCGCTTTAGCGCATCAGGTTGCACCATACGGGCTTTTCTGGTACAATCTGAACGGATGTGCGAGGGCTGCCCTCTGGGCCCCACTCTACCGGACGCCGTCGGGTGCCCTCTGGGCGACAACGGTTTGCACGTTTACAACTGAGCCTTGGAGGTTCGAGTGGGTAATCCTCCGCTCGGTAAAAGGTTCAAGGTTGGTGCGTCCATCGCTGCCATAACTTCGTGCGAAGCAGCAGGGCCGCAGTCAATCGGCCTATGGCGTATGATCCGGCGTGCCGGGTTGAGACACAAGCCTAGGTGCTGAAGCCCTGGCTGGTTGACAATCTTCCTTTCCACGCAGATCATAACCGTCAGAGTACCGACGTCGTTCGTTGCTCAGTTGATGGAAACTGTCGCTCCTTTCTTGTATTCTAAGTGCTGCTCAGTTGCTCCGGCGGCGATCGAGCGCGCCAAGATGCCGCGCAAGTTCGGTCAGACTCTGCAAGTTGTTGATCGGCAGAAAATCGTCGATATGCGCCAGCGCCGCCTGCATGCCGCCGACGACTGGTTGATAGGTCGATCGGCCCATCAGTGGGTTGAGCCAGATCAGCCGGTGGCAGCGATGCTGCAAAAAGCGCAGCTCGCGCGCCAGCAACGCGCTGTCGCCCTGTTCCCAGCCGTCGCTGATCACCAGCGCCACCGCGCCGCGGCCAAGCACGCGCCGCGCCCAGTGCCGGTTGAACTCATGCAGGCTGGCGCCGATGCGCGTGCCGCCGGCCCAGTCGACCACCTGATGCGCGGCCTGGTCGATCGCCTGGTCGATATTGCGCAGCTTGAGCTGCCCGGTGATTCGCGTCAGGCGCGTGCCAAACACAAAGCACTCGGTATGCTTCAGGCTGTGCGTCACACTATACAGAAATTGCAGCAGCAATCGGGAATACTTCTCCATCGAGCCGCTGATATCGGCGATGATCACGAACGGGCGCTGCTTGAGCTTGCGCCGCTGCCAGGCTAGGCGCAGCGGCACGCCGCCATGCTGCGCGGCGTCGCGCACCACCGCGCGCATGTGCAGCAGCTTGCCATTGCGGTCGGCCAGCCGGCGGCGCGTCGCGCGCAGGCTGATCCGCCAGCGGATGCTGGCCATGAGCAGCTTGACCTGCTCTAGCTCTTCGGGCGTCATCAGCGAAAAATCCTTCCGCTGCAATACCTCAAGTGCGCTGGCCGTGCCGGACTTGTCGACGATGTCGATCTCGGGGTCGCCGAGCCGGGCCTTATAAGCCATGTATGTGACGATCGTGAATGGCTGGGCGCGCCGTAGATGGCGCGGCGCGAGCGGCATCTTCTGGCGCTCGTTCGCCCCCCGGTCGCCCAGGCGTTGCCAAAAGCGATTGAACACCGTCTCGAACAGCCGCAGATGCTCGTGGCGCCGCACCAGCAGGCTGCGCGCGGTGTAGTATACCTGTTCGCGCGAGCGCAGATCGACCCACTCCAGCGCGCGCGTAAACTCGATCACCTGATCCAGACCGATCGGAATGCCGGCGTGCCGCAACAGCCGCGTGAACAGCACGCTGTTATTCAGAAAAGCGCGACCCTGCGTTTCCATCACCGCCTCGCAACGCCCACCCAGTGAAAAGGATTTGGATCTAACGCAAAGGTGCCGGGTACCCTCTGGGTGATGCGAAGACGCAAAGTTACTGTTATTCTTAAATTCTCCGCGCCTTTGCGCCTCCGCGTCTTTGCGTTTATATCGCTAGCGTGAACTAGCGCACAATCTGCTCCAACAGCGCGTCGGCCAGCGGCCCGCGCAACTTATCGACATCGTCCTGATATTTAAGAATAATGCCGAGCGTGGCGTTGACTACGTCGCTGCTTAGCTCTTGGGCGTTCAGATAGCGCAGCGCCTCGATCCAATCCAGCGTCTCGGCGACGCCGGGGCTCTTGGTCAGATCCTGCCGCCGCACCGCCTGGACGAAATCGACCACCTGCGCGGCCAGCCGATCCGCGATGCCAGGCGTTTTGCGGCAGACGATCTCGATCTCTTTTTCGCGCGACGGGTAGTCGATCCAATGGTAGACACAGCGGCGCTTCAGCGCATCGTGAAGCTCGCGCGTGCGATTCGAGGTAATGATCACAATTGGGCGGTGTTTGGCCTTGAGCGTGCCTAGTTCGGGGATGGTGACCTGGAAATCAGACAGCAGCTCAAGTAGGAAGCTCTCGAACTCTTCGTCGGCGCGGTCCAATTCGTCGATCAGCAGCACCGGCGACGCCGCGTGGCTGTGGTCGATCGCCTGCAGCAATGGCCGGCGCAGCAGAAACTCTTCTGAGTACAGATCGCTCGTCGAGATAGCGCCGTCGTGCGATTGGCGGGCCTGCAGCTCGAGCAGCTGGCGCGGGTAGTTCCACTCATACACCGCCTGGCTGATATCGATGCCTTCGTAGCATTGCAGGCGGATCAGTGGGGTCTCGAAGATCGCGCTCAGAACCTTGGCAACCTCGGTCTTGCCAACGCCCGGCTCGCCCTCCAGCAAGAGCGCCTTGCCCATTTTGAGCGCCAGAAATAGGCTGGTACTCAAACCAACATCGGCGATATATGCCTCGCGCGCCAGCGCCTGTGCGGTCGCTTCTATTCCAGTGAGCATCATCGCCCTCATAATCGAGGTTCTTGCCAATGGGAATTGGCTTCGATCTATACTACGAAAAACAACGCCAAATCTATCTCCAGCGCGCTCCAACCGGAAATCGCTGGCGATTCCCGGTATCCGCAGCACCTGTCCCCAGGCGTGACAATTGGCTACAGCGCCGAACAGATTAATTGAACCATTCGAACGTCCGGCACCGGGCACTCTCTGGGTGTGGGTACCCGAGGGCGATCCGCCCGAAATGCTGGCTCAATAAATATACTCTTTGCTATCGGTGCGAGTCATGCAAATCAGCCTTCGCCAGCCACCTTGGCCATGATTTCGGGCACCAGGCCATAGATCACATTCTCGGTCGCCATCACGTGGTCGAGCATCGAGCGGCGCGCGGCCTCGCCATCGCGAATGCGGATCGCGTCGAGGATGCGCCAGTGGTAGTCGGTGGAATGCCCCAGCACCTGCACCGAGTGATAAATGATCACGTCTAGCACCTCGGTCATGGCCGATTGGACCTCGGTGACGGCTTCGAGCAGCCGCGGGCTGTGGGCGGCGCGCGCGATGCCAATATGGAAGCGCGCGTCGCCGGCGCGATAGGCCTCGAAATCGGCCTCACGGCCGTCGATCGCGCCGGTCAGCGTTTCTAGCTCGGCGAGCTCATTCAGCGAGGCGCGCTCGGCGGCAAACGCCGCCGCTGCGCTCTCCACCGCGCGCCGGTAGTCGAGCAACGCCGGCAAGCCCTCGCGGTGGCGCGTCAGCACCTCGGGCAGTCGGCGCGGGCTCGGCATCAGCGGCCAACGCGCGACGAAGGCGCCGCCGCTGCGCCCGCGCCGAACTTCGAGCCAGCCAGCTTGCACCAGATTCTGCAACGCCACCCGCAGCGTCGACCGGCTGACGCCCAATTGCGCCGCTAGGTCACGCTCGGAGGGCAAGCGATCGCCTGGGCTCAGCAGGCGCGCCTTGATTGCCCCAACGATCCGCGCTATAGTCTCTTCCAGTGGGTTCGCGCTATGGATTGAGGTGAAGATATCGTCGCGCATCATAGTTTTGAGTTCCGCGTGCCTTCTGGGCGTTTTGAGTTTTGAGTTGTCATCATAATAACTCAAAACTCAAAACCTTGCCCTTGAGCCCTTCGCGGAGTTTACCCTTTCGCTTCGCTCGAGGGTAAACTCCGCGAAGGGTCAAAACTCAAAACTCATTACTGGTTGGCCAGGCGCTGCAATTCATACAGCTTGGTGAGCGCCTCGATCGGGCTGAGCTCGTTCACATTCAGTCGCCGGAGCATCTCAATCGCGGGGCTGGGCGCTACCTCGAAGAGGGAGAGCTGCCCACTTGTCTGCTGTCGATCGTCCGTTGTCCGTCGTTTATCGCCTCCCACAACGGACGACGAACCACTGACCAGCGACTCATGTCGGTTCTCAGTTGACCTTACGGGTGCCCGTTCTTGGTTCTCCAGTTCGGCCAGCAACTCACTGGCGCGGCGGATCACCGCACGCGGGATTCCGGCCAACTGCGCCACATGAATACCATACGATCGGTCGGCGCCGCCGCGGCGCAGCTCGTGTAAGAACACCACGCTGTTGTCCTGTTCGACCGCCGCCATATGATAGTTCTGCACGCGTGGCAACACATGTTCCAGCTCGGTCAGTTCGTGATAGTGAGTCGCGAACAGCGTCCGGCAGCCCAGCCGCGGCTCGTTGTGAATGTACTCGACCACGGCGCGCGCAATCGCCATGCCGTCGTAGGTGCTAGTGCCGCGGCCAACTTCGTCGAGAATGATCAGGCTGCGCTTGGTGCTCTGCACCAGCAGCGCGGCGGTCTCGGTCATCTCGACCATAAATGTGCTCTGCCCGGTGGCGATATCGTCTTGCGCGCCGATTCGGGTGAAGATCCGATCGACGATGCCAATCTCGGCCGCGTCGGCTGGCACAAATGAACCGATCTGCGCCAGCAGCACGATCAGCGCTACCTGGCGCAGCACAGTGCTTTTTCCGGCCATGTTCGGCCCGGTGACAAGCAAAATCTGGTTTTCGTCGGTTTCGAGCGTCGCGTCATTCGCGACAAACGGCTCGTCGAGCATCTGCTCGACCACTGGATGCCGCCCGGCGGCAATCCGTAGGCGCGTGTCGTCGTGCAGCGTTGGGCGGACATAGCGCCCGCGCACCGCGACCTCAGCCAGCGTGGCATAGACATCGATCGCGGCCAGCGCCCGCGCCGTGGCCAGCAGGCGCGGCCCAGCAGCCGCCACCGCCGCGCAGATGCGCCGGAACGCCTCCAGCTCAAGCTCGCCCAGCTTCTCTTTGGCGCGCAGCACGATATCCTCGTGCTCCTTTAGTTCGGGAGTAATATAGCGCTCACCGGTGACGAGCGTCTGCTTGCGAACATAATTGTCGGGCACCTTGCCGGCATAACTGCGCGGCACCTCGATGTAGTAGCCAAAGACCTTGTTGTAGTCGACCCGCAGCGACTTGATGCTCGAGCGCTCTTGCTCGTATGACTCTAGCTGGTTGATCCACAACTGTGCGGAAAGACTCTTCTCGACGATCAGATCCATACTCGCGTCGAAGCCCGGCCGGATCACCCGGCGCGGCGCCTCGCTATTCTCCTCGGCCGCGCGCAGATAGTTCGAGGCGCCCAGTAGCGCCGGCGGCTCGTCGTCGAGCGATTGCTCCAAGAAGGCCAGCACATCGGCGCATGGATCGAGAGTGGTCCGTGGTTCGTGGTCCGTGGCCAATTGCAACTGACTACGGACCATGGACTCCTCGTGGTTCTCAGTTGACCCTACGGGTGCCCGTTCTTCGTCGCTTCCGCCATTCCGCCATTCCGCCATTCCGGAATCCGGCTCGGCGTCCCAATCTTCGTCGCCAAACAGATCATCCTCGTCGTAGCGGGCAGCCACCCGCCGCTTAGACTCGCGCTGCTCGCGCAGGCTCGGCTGAGTCCGTCGTCCGTGGTCTGTAGTCCGCGGCTCAGCTTCAGCAACAACTTGCTCATCGCCAAAGAACGACTCGGCTCCCGCATCAACTGACAACGGACCGCTGACAATTGACTCCTCTTGGTTCTCAGTTCTCGATTGACCCTGCGGGTGCCCGTTCTCGGCTCTTGGCGGCATCCAGCCACCCAACGCCTCCCCGAGCGCCGGCAGCGCGCGCAATGCCTCACGCAGCCGCACCATGTCGCGCGGCGTAGCGACGGTGGCGCCCTGAACCACGCGATTCACCGCCCGCTCGATATCGCCAATATTCTTCAGCCGCTCGCGGATGGTCGCGCGCATCAGCGCATCGTCGACAAAATGTTGCACACCTGCTTGCCGCGCCTGTAGCGGCTCGATCTCCAGCAATGGCTGTGAGAGCCAGCGACGCAGCAGACGCGCGCCCATTGGCGTACGCGTCTGATCGAGCACCGCCACCAGCGAGCCTTTCGATTTTCCGCTAGCACCCTCCAGCAACTCAAGGTTGCGGCGCGTCTGCGGGTCGAGGAACATCGTGCCGCCGGTGGTGTAGGTGCGCAGCGCAGCGATCTGGCTCGCCGCGCCGCGCTGGGTTTCGTGGATGTATTGGATCACCGCCCCGGCGGCGCGCAGCGCCAGCGGCTTATCGCGCAGCCCAAAGCCGTCGAGCGAGCGCACCTGCAACTGCTGCATCAGCGCGTCGGCGGCGGTCTGTGGCTTCCAGCGCCAGGCTGGCCAGGCGGTCACATGGCCATGCGCCCAGCGCGCAGTGTTCTCGCGCTCAGTCCGGCGGGCCACACGTTCGCCCGGCAGCAGCATCTCGCGCTCGTCCTTGGTCATGAATTCGAGATCGTGCTCCAGCCGGGCGCTGGCCGGCTCAAGCCCTGGCAGCCGCAGCGCCGCATCGTCGGGCACCAACACCTCGACCGCCTGAAGCCGCGCGAGCTCGCCTTGCGCTTGAATCGCCGCGCGATCGCCGGCAAATTCGGTGCAGCAAAACTCGCCGGTGCTGAGATCGGCGTAGGCCAGGCCGGTGCGCTTACCGTCGGCGATCACCGCCACCAGGTAGTTATTCTGAGTCGTCGGCAGCATGCCAGGGTCGATCACCGTGCCGGGCGTAATCACCCGCACGACTTCGCGATCGGCAATGTCGCGGCGGCGCTCGCCCTGCGTGAGCCCGGTGGCGAAGACCGACTTGGGCCGTGTGTCGGATTTGCTCGAAGGCGTCTCGGAAACTTGCTCGGCGATCGCGACGCGATAGCCCGCGCCAAGCAGCGCGGTAACGTAGCGCTCGATCGCATGGTAGGGCATGCCGGCCATTGGTGCCCGCTGCTGAACCTTGGTGCGCTTGTGGTTCGCAAAATGCTTAGAGGTCAGGGTGACATCGAGCAACTCGGCGACCAGCTTGGCGTCGTCGTCGAAGGTCTCGTAGAAGTCGCCAAGCCGGTACAGCAGCACGGTATCCGGGTGGGCCGCCTTGATCTCGCGATACTGAACATACCACTTAACCAACTCAAAATCGGGGAATTCGCGATCGAGCTGGGCGCGCGCATCGCGCTGCTGCTGGCGTTGTTCGAACTGGCTCATGGGGGTAATACTCCATTTAGGCGTAGCGGCTCTTATCTACTTGGCATTATAGCATGCGCGGCGCGATAGCACAAATGTGCTTATACGGACGTACGCAGTGAGGGTGTACGATATCCCGTAAGCTGTTGCTCGCCATGATATAATGAAACAGACTATGCTTCCGGCGTTCCCGTGCCGGATATGAACAGGCCACAAACCAAGCCTATCATCGGTTTTCTTGGGTGGCTGGATCAGCCGCCCTTCCAACGATCGACAGTGTTATTTCTGTAGTACTTACCGACGACCTGGAGAGAAAGGCGTTATGAATATATCGGTCGCATATACTGATGCAACCCCACAGGCCACCTCATTGCTGGTTATCGGCGCCTGGGAAGGCGAACAGCTTGCGCCGCCGTTTGCCGCTCTGATCGAAGCCGACGACTGGAGCGGCGCATTCAAAAAAACGCTGCTTATTTACCCACGCGGCGCGCTCGCGGCGCGGCGCCTGCTGTTGGTCGGCTTGGGCAAGCGCACCCAGATCAGTACCGAGCGCCTGAGCGAAGCCGCCGCGGTCGCGGCCCAGCGCGCGCGCGAGCTCAAAGTCGAGCGCTATCTCTTCGATCTGCCGCAGATCGAGCAGATCGAGCCGGCCGCCACTGCCCAGGCGCTGGCCGAAGGCAGCCTGCTAGGTCTGTATCGCTTCCTCCAGTATCGCACCAACCTGAGCGACCAAGAGCGCGCAGAGATCGACGAGCTGATTATTACGTCGCACGAGCGCGATCCGGCAGTTGAGCAGGGCGCCAGCGCCGGCGCGGCAATTGCACGCGGCGTGATGCTGGCGCGCGACTTGGCCAACGGTCCAGGCAACGACATCACTCCGGCCAAGCTCGGCGAAGCGGCCCTGGCGATTGGCGAGCGCACCGGCATTCGCGTGACTGTGCTTGGACTCGACGAGCTCAAGGCCCAGGGATTTGGCGGTATCGTCGGCGTGGGCCAGGGTTCCGCCCAGCCGCCGCGCTTCATTATCATGGAGTATGGCGCCAAACAGGCCGGGATACCGACGATCTGCCTGGTCGGCAAAGGCATTACCTTCGACACCGGCGGCATCTCGATCAAGCCGGCCGACAAGATGGACGAGATGAAGATGGATATGGGCGGTGCTGCGGCGGTGTTGGGCGCGATGCAGGCGATCGGCGAGCTAAAGTTACCGCTGCATGCCGTCGGGCTGGTCGCCTCGGCCGAAAATATGCCTAGCGGCACGGCCTACAGACCGGGCGATATCCTGAAAACGCTCAGCGGTAAGACAATTGAGGTACTAAATACCGATGCGGAAGGGCGAATTGTTCTCGCGGATGCGTTATATTATGCACAACGGTATCAGCCGGATGGTATTATTGATCTGGCAACGTTGACAGGCGCGATTGTTGTAGCGCTCGGCACCCATGTTACGGGGATCATGAGCAACAACGATGCGCTGGCCGGGCACATTCTACGGGCGGGCGAAGCCACTGGCGAGCGCGCCTGGCGGCTGCCTTTGTGGGAGTCGTACAGCGAGATCATCAAAAGCGACATCGCCGATATCAAAAATACCGGCGGTCGATATGGCGGCGCAATCAATGCCGCGGCATTCTTAGAGCATTTTGTTGGCGATTATCCATGGGTGCATATGGATATTGCCGGTACCGCGTGGACCGATCAAAAACCGAAGGCATATACGCCAAAAGGTGCCACTGGAGTTGGCGTACGGCTGCTGATCCAAATGTTACGCACGTGGTCAGAGGCGCGTCAGTAGGCTACCGTTTTACTCACACATTCATGCAGAGCCAGCGCACGATGACGCGCGCTCACGAGGAGGGGCTGTCAGATGCCGGACGACAACATGATTCTACGCTTTTGGGGCGTGCGAGGAAGCTATCCAGTCCCTGGGCCGCGCACGGTACGGGTGGGTGGTAATACCGCCTGTGTGGAAATCCAAGCCGGCCCACATACGATTATTCTCGACGCCGGTACAGGCATCATCAATCTTGGCGCCGAACTGATGCGCCGCGCGCGCTCCAACGGCGAAAATTCAGTCACAGCGACGATTCTGTTTAGCCACATGCACAACGACCATACCCAAGGCTTCCCATTCTTCGATCCGGCGTATGTCGGCTCAAGCACGCTGCACATCCTCGGCCCAAAAGTGTTCGAAAGCGACCTTGAGGAGACCCTTTCGCATGCAATGCTGCCGCCGAGCTTCCCCCTCGCCCTCGAAGATCTACCGTCGCTCAAAATCCTGCGCAACGTCAACGAGACCGATATTGTGCTGATTGGCCCTGGCTCGGCCGACGTACAGGTGCTCAATATCTTTCACAACGAGATCAATCCCTCGCCCGATCTGGTGCGCGTGCGCACCTACCACAGCTACGCCCACCCCAAAAGCGGTGTCAATATCTACCATATCTCGTGGCGCGACAAGTCGATCGTGTATGCTACCGACACCGAGGGGTATGTGCAAAGCGATCAGCGCTTGGTCAAATTCGCGAAAGACGCCGATGTGCTGGTTCACGATGCCCAATACCGGATCGAGGATTACACCAACCCGACCAAACCAAAGCAGGGCTGGGGCCATAGCACGCCCGACATGGCCATGGCTGTGGCGCAGGCATGCAATGCCAAACAGCTTGTGCTGTTTCACCACGAGCCAACCTACGACGATGCGACGATCGCCGAGATCGAGAAGAACGCGCGCAAGATCTTCCCGAATACACGCGCCGCCTACGAGGGCCTAGAGATCAAGGTATGAAGATTGCAAATTGCAAATTGTATATTGTAAATTGCGGAAGGTTTGCCGACACAACAATGTACAATTTACAATTTGCCATTAGGCTGTGGGGAGCGTGAAGAAGAAGCTGCTGCCTTTGCCAAGCTCGCTCTCGACCCAGATCCGGCCGTCGTGAGCCTCGACGACCAGCTTGCAGAAGGTCAGTCCCAGGCCCGAGCCGTCGCGTTTCTCGCCCACCTGGCTGAACTTCGCAAAAATCTTTGCCTGATCGTGCGGGGCAATTCCGACGCCACAATCGACCACCGCCAGCGTCACCCAGCCACCCGCTACCTTGGTCACTTCCTGGAGCGACTCGCCGATCGGCGTAGGGTAAGCGCGCAGCAGCACCGTGCTATCGCGCCCGCTAAACTTCAGCGCGTTGCCAACCAGATTCTGAACGACGCGCACCGTCAGCTCGGCATCGGCCACGACCTGCGGCAGATCGGCGGGTATCTCGTATTGGATCAGCACATTGCGCTCGCGTGCCAACGATGCCAGTCGCTCGACTGCGCGCTCGATCAGCGGGCGCAGGTCGTATGGCTGGCGGTTAACCGGCATCCGGCCAGACTCTAGACGGCTGATGTCGAGCAGCGTGTTGATCATTTCGAGCATCTGAACAGCGCTGGAGTAGGCGATATTCAGCACTTTACGCTGGGTGCCTTCGATCTCGCCGGCGATTCCCTTGATCATCAGCTCGATCGAGGCCATGACACTGGAGAGCGGGCTGCGCAGATCATGCACAATCATGTTCGTCAGATCCTGGCGCAGGCGCTCGGATTCCTTCGCTTCGGTAATATCGCGCAGCACCAGCAGCGCGCCGCCAGTGCTCGCGCCGCTACGTAAGGCCGTGAGTGCCGCCCACTCGATCGATCGCGCTTGTGCGCCCAGTTCGTTTAGCTCGCCACTGACGAAGGTCTCGTGGCCGGCAGTCACATCCTCGAGGCCGGCCCGGAACGCGGCCCATTCGTCCGGCACGTAGCCAATCGCCCGCTCCCAGGCGGTAAGAAATTCGTCAAGGCTTAGCTGCTGTGTCAGCTGCGGCGAGAGACCACACAGCTGGTGCAGCGCGGCATTCGCGATCGCCACACGCGCGTCGGGTGTGATCAGCATAATACCTTCGCGCGTCGAGGCCAGGATCGAGGCCATTTGATCGCGGCCACTGCGCACCGCCATGAAAAGCTCGATACTCTCCACCGCAACGGCGGCTTGAGTCGCGAAAAGCACCACTGTCTCGCGATCGGGCGCGTCGGGCGCCTCGTCGCCATAATAGACACAGATACCGCCGAGCGTCTTTTGTGTCGCGCGGAGCGGCACAACCAGCAGTGTGCGCGCACCTATCCGCGCGAGTGCTGGCGGGATGTCGCTGCTCACCTCGGGGCGGCCATGACGCATCACATGGCGCAGCAGATTGTTGACCGTATCGACCTGCGGCAGCATCGGCCCAATCTGAACCGCCGCGCGCAGCCGGTCGCCATCGTCGAGCAGCACCCAGGCGCCCAGCGCATTGGTCATCTCCACCACGCCGCGCGCGGTCATACCAAAAATCTCGTCGGCACTGCGCAGCGAGGTGTTGATCGCCATGCCCAAGGCATTCAGCGCGGTCAGGCTGCGCAGGTTGTGCTGAAGACGGTCGTTGGTGCCTACCAGCTCCTGGGCGCGCCGCGCCAGCGCCTGATCGATCTGAGCAAAGCGGCGCGCGTTCTCGAGTGCAATCACCGCCTGATCGGCCAGCGCCTCAAGCAACTGCTGGTCTTCAATCGTGAAATGCCCGCCGTCACGTGGGTTCAACGCTTCGATCACACCCCGCACCCCGCCGACGCCGCGCAGCGGCACCGCCAGCAGCGTGCGTGTGACATAGCCGGTGGTCTTATCGGTGCGATCGTCGAAGCGCGTGTCGTGTTGCACATCGTTGACGATCACCGAGCGCTCATGTTCGACCACATAGCCGGCGATACCCGCGCCGCGCGGCAAGCGCTGCCCCAGCAGGCTGGCGCCAATTGGGCCGGTGATATAGGCAAACTCGAGCTCGCCGGTTTCTTCGTCGACCAGCATCAGCGACGCCTCTTCGGCGTCGAGCAGTGTGGTGACCTGCTCGATAATCAGCGCTGGCACGCGCTCGGGGTCGAGCGACGAGCTCAGCGTGCGACCGATCCGGTTCAGCGTCGCGAGCTGGCGCGCCTGGCGCTCGCTGCGCTGATAGAGCTGCGCATTGTCGATCGCCACCGCCGCCTGAGCCGCGATTGTCATCAGTACATCGACATTCTCGGCGCTATAGCTATAGCCCGTACGGTAGCTGTTGACTGCCATGACGCCAATCAACGAGTCATGCGCGAGCAGCGGCACGCCGAGCCAGGCCTGGGCCTCGTACAGACCCTCGAATGGCCGCGGCTGCACGCCACGCCGGCCGCACTCGGCGTAATAGTCGTCGGTATACAGCGGCTGGCGCTCGCGCACGATCACCCCGGCCAGGCCAATATCGGAAGACCAGCGTTCGCGCGCTTGGTGCCGTACGCCGTCTTTCACGATATAAATGAGGTCGAGCTCATTGCTCGGCTGATCGTAGAAGGCGATATAGAACACCGGCGCATCGACCAGCCGGCAGGTCGCGTGATAGATCGCCTCCAACAGCGTATCCAAATCGAGCACACCGCTGATCAAACGCCCGATATCGTTGAGCGTGCGCAGCTGCGCAACCCGATCGGCAGTGTGGCTTGTGCCGTTGAGCATCGTGAGGACCGGCGCAACTTGGCCGGTGATCAGCGTGAGGATGAGCGCGCTATCCTCATTCCACAGAGGATGCTCGAGATACAGCCAGCCGCGTAGCTCGGCCCGCGCGCGCAACGGTGCGAAGCAAGCCAGCACGCGCTCGCCCTGCATGCGCAGCGCCAGTTGACCCTGCTTGAGCAGTGTGAGCTCCTGAACAGTGGGTTGAATCGGTGTTTGGTTATCGGAGCTAAGCACGCGCGCGCATTGATCGGCGTCCCACACGATTTGGCTCGATCGTGGAGCGAACCGGGCCTCAAGCATCGCCACACAGCACGCCGCGCCGGCCTCGAGGTTTTGCGCTTGGGCAAGATCGGCCGAGAGCTGGCTATAGTGCTGGGCCAGATCGGTTTCGGCAGGGAACGAGAGCGCCATACCGGGCCTCCTAGGGCCGCTTAGATAAGATGCGACATTATTCATCTTACCAGATTTACCGTTCTTTGACAAAGTTAGGGCACGTATCTGACAATATTATCATTTGCGCTACGCCACACTACCCGGCCGGCCATTAGAAAGGCCTATAACCGCCTAGATCAGCAGCCTCAAAGCGTTTGACGGGCAGTCAGCGGATTGGTATAATCCAAGCGCTGTTCGTTTTTTCACATACAGATGCGCAGGAGGCACGTGACATGGATCCGGTCACCTACTTAACGACATTCACGACTGATTTTGGGGCGCTGGAGTGGGTCTTTTTTATTGCCCAGATTGCGCTCGCAGTCGCCGGAGTGTATCTGACGTTCCTGCGCGTGGAACCGCATGCGATCCGCCGTGCGATTTCACACAACCTCGGCTATGCGCTGCTTGGTCTCGGGGCGCTTGGTATCGTTCTTAGCGCGCTGCGCTTGGCGCCAGTGGAGCTGTTTACCATGCCGATTTGGTTTACAATCACCACGGCGCTTGAAGCTGTCCTTGCAATCTACGCTGTATACTATATTCTGGCGGTTCTTCCCGCGCGCGTGGCGGCCTATAATGAGGCAAACCGCGGCAGGGGCGCGCGCAGAAATGCTGGGCGGCCGCAGCCTGTAGGAGCGGTTCGCGAGCCGCCCCTCCAGGCCAATGGTATGTCGCCATTGAGCGACCCCCGAACGGTCGCGACGACATCGCGGCGCGACGCGCGGCGCGATCGCAAGCGCAAGACACGCTAAGGCGCGGTATAGAGCCGCCGGTACGCGCCATAATAGCCATACACCAGCTTCACATAGTCGCGCGTCTCGCTATAGTCGATCCCCTCGGTGAATAGATCCGGATCGGCCACAGTGGCGCCGCCGGCCCAGCGCTGAGCGTTGCCGGGGCCGCCATTGTAGGCCGCCAGCGCGGCCTGCAAACTACCGCCCATGGCTGCAAGTTGATGCCCGAGATAGAAAGCGCCAAAGCGAATACTGACGGCTGGCCGGTAGAGGTCGGACTCAGCGAACTCGGCGGCTTGGAGGTTTTGCGCAATTCCTTGCGCCGTCGCCGGCATCACCTGCGCCAAGCCCAGCGCCCCCGCGCCCGAGGTTGCCCCCGGATTGAACAGACTCTCTTGTCGGAGCATGGCGTAAAGCGCTAACGGGTCGAGCCCGCGCTCGCGCGCTGCAGCCACGAGCACATCGCCGTAGGGTGTGGGAAAGATGAGCCGCCGCAGCGCATCAGGCGCGCCCGCAAAGCTTTGGGCCGGCGACAGCTTAGCGACATCCTCGGCCGCCTTCAACGCGATGTATGGCACGCCATGGTCGTTCGCCAGACGCGCCAGCAAGTACAGTTTCACCGGGTCCTGGCTCCAGGCCGCGCGGGCCTCATTCCATTCGGCGATCGCCTCAGGCTGAAGACCAACATCAGCTAGCGCAATTGCGCGTATCACTGTGCTCGCCTGGCCAACCTCGGGCGGGTAACCTTGATCGTCAAGATGATGGGCCGGCTTGCCCGACCACGAAGCGATCCAATCCTCGGCCGCGCGCCAGCTCGCGCTGGAGATTGGCGCGCCGATCGGCACGCTGCCCGAATCCTGCTTGCCGCGCAGCTCGGTCGCCCGCGCGGCATAATACGAATCCGGCGCGGCGGCGATCGCTGCGTCCAGCAGACGAGCATAATCGGCTGACTGCGGATCGAGCGTGCGCGCCGCCCAGAAAGCTGCCTGCGCCGCAACGACGCCGGTGGAGTTCTGGCGCAGCTGTTGCCAGGCCGCACGCGCCTCCTCGACACGATTGGCACGGAAGCGCGCCCAGCCAGCGCCATACAGCGCATCGTGAGCCTGCTCGCTGGCCGAGTAGCGCTGCCCTAAATCGAGCTGCTGCCGGATCGCGCCTTCGGCGTCGCCCACACGATCGAGCAGCAGCGCGGCGCGGCTCAGCGCCTCGGGGGCGCGCGCGTCGTCGGGGTACGCCTGGGCGAACTGGCGATAGCCATCGATCGCCGCCTGCATGTCGCCGCTCTGCCCCTTGGTCTGCACCCAATCGAGCTGTGCCTGGCGCCCAACCTCGCTATTAGGCGCCTCGGCGCCGATCGCGGCAAGCTCTTCAAGTGCGCCAGCGAAATCGCCCGCGCCCCGGCGCGCCAGCGCGCGCTGCCGCCGCAGATCAGGCGCTTCGTCGCCAGTCGCCGCCGCGACCGCGCTATCGTAGAACAGCAGCGCGTCGGCCCATTGCTCGTGCGCGACATACACGTGCGCGGCGACGGCGGGTGCCAGGCCCGACAGTGGATCATCTTTGAGCCGATTCAACGCGTCGAGCGCTTGTGGCGTGGCCGGCGCATGCTCGGCGATCTCGTGCAGCCAGGCTCGCGCATCGTCCGGAGCGCCAAGTTCAGCCGCCAGCCCAGCCGCGCCGAGCAGGAGCCGGGCGCGATACACCGGATCATGCGCCAAATCGAGCAGTTTGCGGTACATGGCCAGAGCTAGATCTTTTTGCCCGATCTGGATCCGCAGCGCGATCGCCTTTTCATATGCTCCGGCGCGCTCGCCCGGCGCAATATCGCCGGCGGCAACCGCCTCGTAGCTCTCGGCCGCCTGGGCGCTCTGGCCAAGCGCCGCCTGCTGGGCCGCCTCGCGCAGGCGCGCATACGGCTCCAACGGCGTCGCGAGCGCGCGATAGCGCTGGTAGGCCGCCACGGCATCGGCCCAGGCGCCGGCCTGCTCGTGGCCGCGCGCCAACAGGAACAGCCCACGCGCATACAGATCATCGGGCGTACCAGCGCCGGGCCGCGGCTCATTATCGAGGAACGGGCGTAGCGCCTCGACTGCCGAGGTCCAGCGGCCGCGCAGCGCAAAGCTCTCGGCCAGATAGTAGCTGGCCGGTCGGGCCTCGGCGCTCTGTGGGTGCGCATCCAGCAGCGCGCGCAGATCCAGCGCGGCGGCATCATAGTCGCCGACTTCGCGCGCACGCAAGGCTCGTTTCAGCAGCTCAGGAGCTGGTAGCGAGGCCAACACCGAAGTCGGCGTCACGGCCGGCACGGAAACTGAGGTCGGGTTAGCCGAATCAGAGGCTGTATCGCGCCCAGGTACGGATGGCAATGTCACGGTATCGCATGCGATCAGCAGCAGCGCCAGCAGCATGGCGAGCCGCCCGTAGCGATTGGGTAATGTTCGCATGGGCGATATTGTACCATGCGGCGTAAGAACCAAGAACCGATAGAGCGGTTCTCGGTTCTTAGTTCGCCCAGACGGCACCCGGTTCTTGGCCCTACCCATCCAGCCGGCGCGTGGCTGGCGGCACGGGCTCAGCCGGCGGCGGAGCCGTCGGCGCGGGCGGGCGATTGCCAGGCGAGCCATTGGCGCCGGCGTAGGCCGCCATATCGGTGAATACCTTGATCGTATCGACCGGCAACGGAAAGATGATTGTGCTGTTCTTCTCGACCGCAATCTCGGTAAGCGTCTGCAGGTAGCGCAGTTGGAGCGTGACCGGCTCCTTGGCCATCACGTCGGCGGCCTCGGCCAGCATCTTGGAGGCCTCGAACTCCCCGGCAGCGTGGATGATCTTGGCGCGCTTCTCACGCTCGGCCTCGGCCTGCTTGGCCATCGCGCGCTGCATGCTCTGGGGAAGCTCGACATCTTTGACTTCGACGATCGTCACCTTCACGCCCCACGGCTCGGTCTGCTCGTCGATGATCCTCTGCAAGCGCTCGTTGACCTTCTCGCGGTGCGCCAATAGCGTATCGAGATCGACCTGGCCAACCGCGCTGCGCAGCGTCGTCTGGGCGATCTGCATGGTCGCGCGGATGTAGTCCATCACCTTGACCACCGCGAAGTTCGGGTTGACGACCATGAAGTAGAGCACCGCATTGACCTTGATCGTCACATTATCGAGCGTGATCACCTCTTGTGCCGGCACGTCCATGGTAATGACGCGCTGATCGACGCGCACCATTCGCTCGAAGACCGGGATCAGGAAGAACAAGCCAGGGCCGCGCGCCCCCACCAGGCGCCCCAACCGGAAGACCACGCCCCGCTCATATTCGGGCACAATTTTGATCGCCGATAGGGCAACCATCAGGGCGAAGAACAGGATCACCGCCACACACAGCAGCAACAAAGCAGGCGACATGGTGGACTCCTTTCGATTGCTCGCTACGCGAATTCAAGGGTGAGGGTTCAAAGGTTAGAAGCATCGCCTCAGCGAGAATTGCAAGCCTTTTCAACATTCGCTCATCAACACCACTTGGTCGAACTTATAACTCTTCACTCTTGGTTTCATCATCGAGCCGCCGCACTACTAGCCGGAGATCGTGCACCGCCGCGACGCGCACCCAATCTCCAACGTCGGCCACGCCATCCTCGCTAATTGCACGCCACAGCGCGCCTTCGACAAACACCATGCCGTCGGGGTCGAGCCGCTCGCGCACCTCGGCCAGGCGGCCAATGAGCGTCTCTTGCCCGGTCGCCAGGGGTCGATCGCGGCTGCGCAGCGCGAGCCAAACGCCAAACGCTACAAGCGTAAGCAGCGCCAGCCCGACCAGGATGATGACCCATAAAGCAATCACGGTGTTCGGCGCCTGAGCGGGATCGATCAGATTGAGCGACCCGACGCCGAGTAATGCGATTCCCGCGACTGCCAGCGCGCCGTGCGTATGTACGACAAACTCGGCCGCCAACAGGCCGAGCGCCAGCAGCAGCACCAACAAGGCCCACCAGCGCAGCGGTAACACCCACAGCCCCAGCGCCGCCGCCAGCAACAGCACCACGCCGACTCCGGCGAAGACGCTCGTGCCGGGGGCCGCAAACTCCAGACAGATTGCCAGCGCGCCGAGCACCAATAGCACAAACGCGATCGTCGGGTCGGCCAGCGCGAGCCGCAGGCTCTCCCAGGCCGTAGGTGACACTTCCACGACGGTGCGCCCAAGCGTAGCAAGCTTGGCGCTGCGCCCATCCTGCAGCTTTACCTGCCGGCCCTCCAGCAGCGTCAGCAAATCGGTGCGGTTGGCGGCCACCAGATCCACGGCCGGCGGCTTCAACGCACTCGCCTGCTGATTGTCGAGCACCACGCCCTCGCGCACCGCCCGATCGACCCACTCGGTATTACGGCCGCGCGCGGCGTTCCAGCCGCGTATTTGATTGGTCACAGTGTCGAGCAATAGGTCGCGGGTCTGCTGCGTCAGCACACTGTCGACTTGGGTCAGCGGGTAGGGGCTGCCGAAGCTGGTATCGGGCGCTTGTGCGGCGATATGCGCCGCGCTAAGGAAGAGTGCGCCGGCCGCGCCGGACTCAGTTCCGCCAGGGGCAACATACACGGCGATCGGCACCCGCGCGGCGGCGATCTCGCCGGCAAATTCGCGCGCATCGCGCAGCACGGCACCGCTATTGCCCATCTGAATCACCAGGACGGTTGCATTAGCGGCCTCGGCCTGGCGTAGCGCACGCCGTAAATAGCCGATCGTCACCGACGTAATCGTGCCCTGGATTTCGGCGACAAACACCGGGCCATTGGCTGGCTGGGCATGCGCAGGCTCAGGCGGGTCACTTATGGCCAGCGCCACAACCAAGGCTAGGATGACAATATGAGATAAACGCCGCATCGCGGAGATGCCTCTCAATGTAAGTCATACTCTTGCTACGCAAAGCTAGGATGATGTGTTACAGCAGCATGATACCGCGAGTCAGGCGGCGGCGCCAACACATATAATTATCTATAGTGCTTCTTCGTCAATCGGCCCGCCGCGCTCGACGAAACGCTTGACACGGCGCTCGAAGGTGGCGCGCGGCAGGAGCACCTTGCGCTCGCATGTCATGCAGCGCATGCCAATCTCGGCGCCTAGACGTACCACGCGCCAGGTATCGCCGCCGCACGGGTGCGCCTTGCGCATCTGAACGACATCGCCAAGGTTGATTTCAATCGGAGGTTTGGGCATTTCAGATTCACCCAGAGGGTACCCGATTGCAGATTGTCGAATACAGAGTATGGTTTACTCTAGACATACCTCAGTCACGTAGTCCCCTATCACATTGTCACCTGGTCATCTTGTCATCATCCTTAGCCTGGGCCCAGAGCGCTTCTTTCTCGGCGGTGTCGAGCGACGTTAGGTCGCGGCCTTGCTCTCGCAGGGTGCGCTCGACATGCGCGAAGCGGCGGCGAAACTTAGCGGTCGCGCCACGCAGGGCGCTCTCGGCGTCGATCTTCAGCCGGTAGCTGAGCTTGGCTGCCGCCAGCAACAAATCGCCAAACTCTTCTTCAATTCGCCGCAAACGAGCCTGAGCGTCGGCGTGCGCCTCGGCATACGTCGCCGCCCGCACCTCGTCGATCTCCTCGTGCAGCTTGGCCCACGGCCACTGCTGATCGTTCGAATCAAAGCCAGCTTTGACGGCTTTGCGCACGGTCTCCTGCGCGGCCATCAGCGCCGGCAGGCTGGCCGGAATACCGTCGAATAAGCCGCGCGGCGCCTTCCCGTCGGCGGCCCGCTCGGCCTGCTTGATCGTGTCCCAGTTTGCGAGCACCTGATCTACCGAGAGGCTGGAGGCTGGAGGCTGGAGGCTAGGGAGATCCTTCTGGACGTTTTGGCTATCCGCTAAGGTATTACTAGCCTCTAGTCCCAAGTCTCTAGTCTCTCCAAACACATGCGGGTGGCGGCGGATGAGTTTGGCGGCAATCTGCTCATAGACATCGCCCTGGTCGAACTCGCCAGCCTGGCGGGCCATCTCGCTGTGCATGAGCACGCTCAACAGCACATCGCCAAGCTCCTCCGCCAGGCCGCCCATATCGCCCGCGTCGAGCGCCTCCAGCACCTCGTGAGTCTCCTCGAGTAGCTCGGGCCGCAGCGACTGGTGAGTCTGCTCGCGATCCCATGGGCAGCCGCCCGGCCCAAGCAGGCGCGCCACGATATAGGTGATGCCATCGGGGCCACGCAGGTCGGCTAATGGATCGAGCGGCGGCAGGTAGGCGCAGGTCAAATGATCGAGCCCCTCCTGGTGATCGAGCTCGTGCAGCGGCGCAGTCCACACGCGCTCCTCGCTCGCTACGCCGGCCGCGCGCACCAGCGACACGCGATGATCGCCAGGGTAGCGCTCCATCAGCGAGAGTTTGACCTCCGATGCGACGCGCCGGTTGTAGATCTGGCAGACCAGCGCCGGCCGCGTCGCGACGAGCGGAAATGGCAGCACTGGCGGCGTGTAGAGGCCAACGCCCTGAATTTCGGACCACGACCCGTCCGTCGTCCGTTGTCCGTCGTCCGTTGCCCATTGTTTGTTGTCTGTTTGTTCTTTATTCTTTGTTCTTTGTTCTTTGTTCTTTGTTCTTTGTTCTCCGGTTCTCGGTTCTTGGGGGATGAGGTCGAGCGCATCGAGCAATTGCAGGCCGTGCTCCAGCGGGTCGAGCGCGAGGGCAGCGCAGACCGGCTCGACAAAGCTCAGCCCGGCGACGATCCGCGTCGCGACGCCGCGCTCGCGCGCCAGCGCCAGCAGCCGCCGGGTGGTCGCCTCGGCGACGAGCGGGTGGCCAGGCACCGCGTAGACTACCTCTTCACCTGCGCTGCTCCGCTCGACCAACTCAGCGGCAATGCGGTCATAGATCTCGCCGAACGCGCCGGCGCTCTCATAGAGCGAGTCGAACGAGCGCAGCTCCAAGTGCTGCGGCAGTGCCCCGACGGTCGGGTGGATGGCCGTGCGCAGGTAGAGCACCCTGGCGGCTTGGAGCAGTTCCCAGGCCTGGCGCGTCAGCAGCCCTGCTTCGCCGGGGCCAAGGCCAAGGATGGTAATCATAACCGTCCCATACCACGCAGAGTCTTAAGATCGGTTTCGAAGTCTGCTACATCATAGTGAAGGGGGATTTGGCGACTAGCAAGGAGATGTTGGAATTCAAGCTGGCTTGTCCCCGCCATACGACTTGCCTGGCCCAGTGTTAGTTTTTCTTTTTGAAAAAGCATTATAGCTATTTCCTGCAGTAACTCGTCTTCCGACATCCTGGTTGTTTGCAAAATCTCATCCGATATCACGATGCTCATGATACCCTCCTTCGCCAGTTGAACTATGCTTGCTCCATTATAGTCGTTTTCAGGGAATCTGCTCCAACATCGCGGGCGATTCGCGCATCGCCCCTATTGCGATGCCGGCGATGGCCCACGATTGTATCGCCCGGCATTCACAACGCAAACATTGTACGATCGGGCCGCCGTGCGGTTGTTTGCCGCTGCTACCGGCATAATGCCGTTCCGCGTGCAAACCGTACGCACAGTATGCAAAGACCGCGAGGCGAGGATGGTGACCCTCCGCCCCGCGGCCTCCGCACACAATCGGGGCGCCGCTATGGAGCGGACGTTGGCGCAGTCTGCTCAGGCTGGACCGGCTGTTGTGGGGCCGGCTGCTGAGGCGCGGGCGTTGGCTCGGGATACGTCGGTTCGACCAGGCGACCCTCTTGCTTAGCCTTTGCGCGCTCGTCGTCGAGCAGCTTCTGCAACGCGGTGCCGCGCGATTGCTGGAGCTGCTGCCCGATGCCCTGCTCGATCGCCTGCTGGGCCTGCTCTTGGGTCATCGCCGGGCCTTCGCTACGGCTGATCAACTTGATGATATGGTAGCCAAATTGGGTCTTCACCGGCGTCTTGGTGGTCTCGCCCGGCTGCAGATCCTGGAACATGGCCTTATCGAACTCGGGGACAAATTGGCCCTGCGTCACATTCTCATACACACCGCCCTTGTCCTTCGAGCCGGGATCATCCGAGAGCTCCTTGGCTAGAGCGGCGAAATCCTCACCTTTATTGAGGCGCTCAATCACCTGGTCGGCCTTGGTCTTCGCCGCAGTGTCGGTCGCGGCGTCGGCGCCTTCCGGCACCGAAATCAAAATATGCGCGACGGTGCCCTTGAGCACCTGCTTGCCGGCCTCGGCCATGACCTGATCGGTCACCTGCTGGCGCACCGTATCGGTTGTCACCAGTGTCTCAGAGAGCTTCTGCCGCGCCACAAAGAATGAGGCGAACTGGCGAAACTCGCTCGAATCGCCGCCGGGTAGGCCCAACGCGCCCTGCACGACCTCGTCGAACGACTTACCCCCGCTGCTCTGCGCCACCTGCGCGCGAAACTGGCTGATTGTGTCGTCAATCTCCTTATCGGTAACCGCCACGCCCTTCTGCTTCGCCAGGTTTAGCAACAGATTCTGTTCGATAAAACCATTCGGGCCGCTGACCAATTGGCGCTCGATATCGAGTCGCGAGGGCGTCTGGCCTTGCTGCGCCGGCTGCTGTTGGAATGCTTTCTCGATTCGCGAGATACGCTGATCGAGGTCCTGTCGCGTCAACGTGACATTGTCGACCCGCGCGACCGCCTGCACGGCTGGGCTGCCACAGGCGACAAGCGCGAGTGCCGTCACCAGCCCGATCATCCATCGTTTGAGATACACATTGGCTCCTTGTTGATTGAGGAGTCAGGAGTCAGAACGTAAAACCTTCTGACTCCTGACAGGAGTTACGCAGTGGACGCGAACATTGGACTACCACGGATTTAAAAGCTCTCGTATCGAACGAAAAAACGTTCGATACGAAGAACAAAATCCGTGTTTTGCAACTGACCGCGTAAGTCCTGACTCCTGACTCCTGACCCCTGACTACTATTCTTCATTCAACGATAAAATTGCCATAAAGGCTTCCTGCGGAATCTCGACGCTACCGACCATTTTCATGCGCCGCTTGCCCTCTTTCTGCTTCTCGAGCAGCTTGCGCTTGCGCGTAACGTCGCCGCCGTAGCACTTGCTCAACACATCCTTGCGCATGGCCTTGATCGTCTCGCGCGCGATGATCTTGTTGCCGACCGCAGCCTGGATCGGCACCTCAAACATCTGGCGCGGGATCAGCCTGCGCAGCTTCTCGACCAGCGTGCGGCCATTGTTAAAGGCAAAGTCGCGGTGGACGATCAGCGAAAGCGCGTCGACGGGGGTGCCGTTCACCAGGATGTCGAGCTTGACCAGATCGCCCTCTTGGTACCCCGCTAAAGAGTAATCGAGCGAGGCGTAGCCCTGGGTACGCGACTTGAGCTGATCGTAGAAGTCGATCACAATCTCGGCCAGCGGGATGCGGTACTTCAGCAGCACGCGCTGGGGATCGAGGTACTCCATAGTCTCAAAAGCGCCGCGCTTGGTCGTCACCAGATCCATGATCGTGCCGATGTAGCGCGTCGGCGTGAACACGCTGATTTGCATCACCGGCTCTTCGATACTTGCAATCAGCCCGATATCCGGCATCTCCGAAGGGTTATCGACCGTAACAATTTCGCCGTCGGTCCGCAGCACTTGATACTCAACGCTCGGCGCGGTGATCAGCAACTCGAGGTTATACTCGCGCTCGAGGCGCTCGCGCACGATCTCCATATGCAGCAAGCCCAAGAAGCCGCAGCGAAACCCAAAGCCGAGCGCCGCCGACGTTTCTGGCTCGAACGAGAGCGCCGCGTCATTCATTTTGAGCTTCTCAAGCGCCTCGCGCAGATCGATATAGGCATTCGACTCGACTGGGTAGAGCCCGGCGAAGACCATCGGCTTGGCCGGGCGATAACCCGCCAGTGGCTCTTCAGCTGGCTGAGCGGCCAGCGTTACAGTATCGCCGACCTGGCAGTCGCCAACTTCTTTCAAGCCTGTGGCAATATAGCCGACCTCGCCCGGCCCAAGCTCAGACAGCGGCTGCATTGTCGGGCGGAACGCGCCTAGCTCCAGCGTATCGACCTGTATCTGGGTGCCCATCAGCAGGATACGCGCGCCGCTGGTCAGCAGGCCATCCATCACTCGAATATAGGCGATCACGCCTTTATACGGATCGTAATGCGAGTCGAAGATCAGCGCGCGCAGCGGCCGATCGCGCTGGCCTGACGGCGGCGGCACACGATCGATGATCGCCTCCAGAATCTCCTGGATGCCGATGCCCTCCTTGGCCGAGGCGAAGAGCACCTCGTCGCGTGGCAGCCCGAGCACATCCTCGATCTCCTGCGCCACGTGTTCCGGCTCGGCGCCTGGCAGATCGATCTTGTTGAGCACTGGGATTATCGTTAGGTCGTTCTCCAGCGCCAGATACACATTCGCCAGCGTCTGGGCCTCGATGCCCTGCGCCGCGTCGACCACCAGAATCGCGCCTTCGCAGGCAGCTAGCGCGCGCCCAACCTCGTACCCAAAGTCCACATGTCCTGGCGTGTCGAGCAGGTTCAGCTCGTAGATCTGGCCGTCTTGGGCCTGGTACTCCATGCGGACGCTCTTGGCCTTGATCGTGATGCCCCGCTCTCGTTCCAAATCAAGACTATCGAGGTGCTGCTCGCGATGCTCGCGTGCGCTGATGGTCCGGGTAGTCTCCAGGAGACGATCCGACAATGTAGTTTTTCCATGATCAATGTGCGCGATAATGCTGAAATTGCGAATGAGATTCGGATCTCGCATGGTCACTCTGTTTCAGCGCATCCAAGCCAATTTGAAATGTACGGTCGTGCGCTGATGGCAGTATATCAGGATAAAGCATCGAGCGCAAAGAGCGGGTGTCGGTCGAACCACTATCAAATTTGCCCTTGACTACGTAAACGTTTCCGTGTAGAATAGAACGTGTGATCGCATTTATTTGTGTGAGATCGGTGATGGAGATCGTGATGCAACATGCTCCTACCGGAAAGGTTTGCACGAAATGTGGCGAGTGGAAGCATATCACTGAGTTTCATAAAAAGGCTCATAGCCGTGACGGTTATCGTTCAGCGTGTAAAGCCTGCACGAATGCAGATAACAAGAAACGAGCAGATACAAACCGTGATAAAGAACGTGAGCGACTGCGTGCTTATCGCCTCGCTAACATTGAGAGGCAGCGTCGGAGCGAACATGAATGGCGCAAAAAGAACGAGGAACGAAGGCGAGAATACAGCCGAGATTACTACCGCCTCCGCCCAGAAATCGCAAAGAAGGCGAACCGAAAATGGGAGGCCGCCAACCGGGATAAAAGGCAGGCCATCGATCGTCGCAGGCGGGCGCGCAAGCAGCAGGCCGAGGGGGAGTTTACGAACCAGGAATGGCAAGCCCTCAAAGCCTTCTACAACCACACCTGCCTCTGCTGCGGCAGGCGCGAGCTGAGGTCCAGCTGACACCCGACCACGTCATCCCCCTAGTGAAAGGTGGCAGCAACGCGATCGGCAACATTCAGCTATTATGTCGATCGTGCAACTGCTCGAAGGGCGCGCAGTGCATCGATTACCGCGTTCAAAGTCCATGTGATCAAACTCTTACGTTCCCTTAATCTCTTCTTAGCATCCTCGAGCTACGATGAGCGACATACATTCGGCGAGCTATACCATAAACCAACTCATTGCGTCGCCGCAATGACTGTGATAGCATATAGCGATCACCTGAACAACACATTGCTTTGTCAGTGCCGACAAGTGAACAGGTTAGACAAGGAGCCACATATGCGCGACCGTTATCTTCGACAGCTCAAAGTGGTCCATGACGATTTGCTGCGTATGGGCAGCCGAGTCGAGCACGCGCTAGCCGACGCGATGCACGCACTTCAGACATGGGACACCGGCTTGGCGCGGCACGTGATTAGCCACGACATCGAAATCGATGAGGCGCGCACCGCAATCGAAGAGGCAGTGCTCGAATTGCTGGCGACTCAGCAGCCGGTACTGGCGACCGACCTGCGCACGCTCAACGCGACGATCGCGATTGCCGGCGAGCTCGAGCGGGCCGGCGACTATGCGAAGGGCATCGCCAAGCGTGTCGATCGCTGCCTGCGCGCGCCGACGCTGATCGAGACACCGGCCGGACTGCACCGCATGGGCGCGCTGGCGCAATCCATGTTGCATACCTGCCAGGATGCCTTCGTACGGCTCGATGTCAGCCTGGCCCGCTCGCTGGCTCGCGAAGACGAGAAAGTCGACGAGCTCGAAGATCAGGTCGTCGCCGAGCTGATGAACGCCGCACGGCAGGACTCCAGCAAGCTCGACTGCGTGATCTGTCTGCTCGACGTCGCACACACCCTCGAACGCCTGGCCGACCGCACCACCAATATCGCCGAGCGGGTGATCTTTATCGCTACCAATGTGACCGAGCAGCTGAACGCCTAGAACAATACCATGCATGTTATTCTCAATGAGTTCTGACCATCGGTCTAGCTGCGATATCTAACTACTCGGTCTGATTGCATTGACTCAACGGGTGAAAGCTACAGCTTTCACCCGTTGGTTTTATACAGCTTTTCAACGATTGCTTGTCGGAGTTTGTGCTCTCGGCTATAATACTACACAGCATTCAAAAAAGGACAAGTCGAACGGACGGTTCGCAGGGCTGAAGGACGTTAGGCCTTGCAGAAATCGCATGAGATCAACGAAATGAGCAACAGGATCACAAACTCAACACGGCCGAGGAGTCTGACGATGGAACGGGTGCGAGCGCATGTCACAATTGGCGGGCGAGTGCAGGGGGTCAATTTTCGCGCGTCGGCTCAAGAGCATGCCCGCAGCGCCGGGGTTGAAGGCTGGGTGCGCAACCTGGACGATGGTCGTGTCGAAGCGGTGTTCGAAGGCACGCGCGCTGCCGTCAACCGCATGGTGAGCTGGTGCTACGGCGGCCCGCGCTCGGCCCGCATCGAGCGGGTCGAAGTGCAGTGGGAGCAGCCGACCGCGCAAGAGCAGGGCTTCAAGATCGTCTGGTAAACCAACAGAACAAGGAACAAAGAACAGAGAACAATAACTATGAGTTGTTGGTTCTTTGTTCTTTGTTCTTTGTTTTGGCACGTTATTGGAGTGCTTGCTCCAAATCCGCGATCAGATCATTCTGATCCTCGATCCCAACCGATAGGCGTACAAGGCCGGCTGGAACCTCGAGCGGCGAACCGGCCACACTAGCGTGAGTCATGGCCGCCGGCAGCTCGATTAAGCTCTCGACGCCGCCGAGACTCTCTGCAAGTGTAAAGAGTTTTGTGCGCGTCACGAGCGCGTGGGCCTGGGATTCGCCGCCCTTTAAGATCACCGAAATCATGCCGCCAAAGCCATGCATCTGGCGCCTGGCCAATTCGTGCTGGGGGTATGAGGCTAGGCCGGGATAGATCACTTGCTCGACCGATCGGTGCTCGTGCAAGAAGCGCGCGACCGCCATGCCATTCTCGCAGTGCGCGCGCATCCGCACCGCCAGGGTCTTCAGGCCACGCAGCACCAGCCATGAGTCGAACGGCCCCGGCACGCCGCCAGCGGCGTTCTGCAAGAATTTGAGCCGCTCGTACAACTCCGGGTCTTTCACCACCAACGCCCCACCCACCACATCGCTATGCCCGCCCATATACTTGGTGGTGCTATACAGCACAATGTCGGCGCCCAATTCCAGCGGCCGCTGCAAGTATGGCGAAGCAAAGGTATTGTCCACCAGCGTCAACACGCCGCGCGGGCGCGTCAGTTCGGCAATCTTGGCGATATCGGCCAGCTTCAGCAATGGGTTCGTCGGCGTCTCTAACCACACAAGCTTGGTCTCTGGGCGAATTGCCTCAGCGACCTCCTCGGGGTCGCGCGTATCGACGAAGTCGAAGCTGATGCCATGGCGCGCGAAGACCTTGGTAAACAGCCGGTAGGTGCCGCCATACGCATCGTCGCCGCCGATCACATGGTCGCCAGCGCTGAGCATCAGCAGCACTGTATTCTCGGCGGCCAGGCCCGAAGCGAACGCCAGACCATGCGTTCCGCCATCGAGCGCGGCCAGCGCAGTCTCGAGTGCGGTGCGGGTTGGGTTGCCCGAGCGAGCGTACTCATACCCTTTATGAACGCCAACCGCCTCCTGGGCGAAGGTCGAGGTCTGGTAAATTGGCACGATCACTGCGCCGGTCGCGGCCTCGGGCTCCTGCCCGGCGTGGATCGCGCGCGTCGCGAAGCCGTACTTTTCGGTCATGATTCTATCCTTTACAAACGACACTGTTGGAGGGCATTATAGCATTGGAATATAGCGTATTGCGTATTGCGTAATTAGGAGCGACGCAATACGCAGTACGCAACACGCACTACGGTGCGATCCGCACCTCGGCCAGTACCAGCGCATCAGGCCCGTCAAGCGCGGAGTCAACCGGCGTGGCGGATTGAAGCGGGAGCCGCCGGCCAGTTTGCGGATCATACAGCCCGATCACCAGCCGGTAGGTTCCCGCCGGCAGATCGGCCGGCAGCCCAATCGCCAGATCGCTGGCGACATAGCGCTGCGCGCCCCAACCGCTGGTCGGGTATGGCAGGTCGGATTGGGCGTAGCGTTGCCCATCGGCTCCAATCAGGTGCGCGAACAGGGTGTAATCGCGTGGCGGCAGGTTGTTGGTCTTCCAGAACAGCCGGTACACCAGTGGCTGCCCGCGCTGGATCTTCGCGGCAGGCTCCAGGCCGCGCAAATGCAGATCGGGGCCAAAGGCGGCTTCGAGAGGCTGCGCCACCGGCGGAGGCACCCGGTAGATCCACGCATAATCGACGCCATGAATGCGAACGACGTGCAGCGGCACCTCCGGGCCATAAAACTGATCGAATGGCGGCCAGGGTTTGTTCCACTGAATCTGGCGTACGTACACGACGACATAGCCCGCTTTGGCCGGCAGCGGGCCATCGCGGCCGATCACCTGCGCGCCTTTGCGCATGTATTCCTGCAATCCATTGACCATGGTGCTGACGGTCAAAACACCGGTGATATCGGGCTGCTGGTTCAGCCAGGCGGCCACTTCGCTAAGGCCCTCGCCCCAGCCGGTCGTGAACGCATTCGCCCCGGCCGGCGCACCGCCCAGCGCCTGGTTGAAGTACACGATCTCGTACGGGTGCCACCACGACGCGTTGAGCACTGCCAGCATAGCCACACCAGCCAATGCCGCCGGCAACCCGCGCGCGAGCGCCCGCAGTTGGCCGCCGCGCTGGCGGAGCATATCGCTCAGCCACTGTTGCGCCCAGACCAGGCCGCAGGCTGCCAGGATGTCGATCGATGGAAAGATCGGCACGAGGTAGCGGTTAAATTTCTTTGGGAACACGGTCATCGCTAGAATGAACAGCAGCGCGAAGCCGGCCAACGCCGCCAGATCGCGGCGCTCGATCGTTTTTGCGCGCCGCCAGACCGCGGCCAGTAGAAACAGCCCTAACATCGCCCATGGCGTCAGCCGCAGCGCCAGCGCCACCGGGTAAAACAGTGGGCCAGGCGCGTCGTCCTCGCGCCCGAGGAAGAAATTGCCGAGCATATGCGGCTGAGCGCCTTCGGCCTCGACGCCGATCCGCATCTGATTGTAGGCTCGCAGTGGCGCGGCCCACAGCGCCGGCCAAAGCGCGAAGAGTGTCGCGGCGCAGATTGCGCCCCAGATCGCCAGCGGCACGACGACCGACGACCGACGACCGACCACCGCAGCCAATCTCTGACCGTCGGTCGTCGGTCCCTTCGCTGCGCTCAAGGGCAGGCTCTGGTCGTCGGTCGTCACCCCCGCCAGCGCTACCATCGCGACCCAGGGCGCCAACGCCAGCGCGGGCGACTTACTCAGAATCGCCAGGCCGGCGCTCACCGCCGAGCCAATCAGCCAGCGCGCGCGCCGATCGTGGTGCCAATACAGGCAGGCCGCCAGCAAGCTGAGCGTCAGGAAGCTGCCGGCGAGCGCGTCGACGTGCAGCACCCGGCTGAACGCCAGCACAAATGGATCGGTCGCCCAGAACAGGCCAGCCAGCAGCGCAATCGACGGAGCGACCATTCGGCGCAGCAGCATATAGCCGATCAACACCGTGGCGCCATGCGCCAGGGCAGTTGGCAGGCGCATGAGTGTCAGGAAGGAAGGAAAGGTCTGATTCGACAGCAGCCCCCAGCCGGTCAGCGCATCGCGGAGCAGCAGCCCAATGCTGCCCAGCCACATCGTCGTCACGCCGGGATGAGTGCTGACGGCCGTGGCGGGCCAGTCGTGCGCTCGCAACGCCTGGAGGAAGATATCGGAGCGCCGCAGCCAGAATTCCGACTCGTCGCCGCTGAGGAATATTCCAAGATCGAGCACACGTGGCAGCAGTGCCACCAACCCAACCGCCAGGTAACTCAGCAGCACCCACGGCCAAGCCAGCGTACGTGGCGCCGCGCGCTCGGCTGCTACCTGGGGGAGCGACATAACACCATTCCTATGTGAGGTATTAAAACGTAATGCGTAATAGCAGTCACAATTACGCATTACGTTTTACGCATTACTAAAACACAATCTTCGCCAGCTTCAAGATGCCCTGGCTCCACGGCACGCGGTGCGAAATGCCCGAGGCATTCTCGAAATCGGCCAGGTGGGCGACATACCAATCGTAGTTGCGCACCATCGCCTCGGCGGTCGAGTACTTCGGCTTAAATCCCAGCACGCGCTCAGCCTTCTCGATCGATACAAATGAGTCGGTGGCGGCCGTCTCATACACCCACTTGTACAGCGGCGAGAGATGCAGCGCCTCAAGGAAGCGCAGCGTCCAGATCACCGGCGCGGCCGGCAGTCCAATAATCTTCTTGCCGAAGCCGGCGCGGTCGAGCACCGCCTGGTAATCTTGCCTCATGGTCGTAAAGATCTTCGCGCCGATATTGAAGGTATCATTCACCTTCTCGCGATCGAGCGTGGCGGTGAGGTAGATCGCGTCACAGAGATCCTCGACATCCAGCAGTTGGTAGCGATTCTTGCCATTGCCGATCATAGGGAAGTTCTTACCATCCTTGGCCCAGTCGTACAGCAGCGCGAACACACCTAATCGCTCGGGCCCGACGAACGATTTCGGCCGCACGATCGGCACGCACATGCCTTTGTTGCGGTATTCGAGGCACACCTGTTCGGCCTTGACTTTGGCCTCGCCGTACGGCCCGACGCCATCGAGCTTGTCGTCTTCCAGCAGCGGGTGGTGGTCGGGAATGCCGTAGACCGCCGTCGACGACACATGGATCATGCGCTCGACATTGTGCTCTAGAGCCGATTGCAGGATATTGCGCGTGCCGTCGATGTCAGTCGAGTAAATATCGGCCGGCTTGTAGAGCGGCAGCGCGGCGGCAGTATGGATGACGACATCGGCGCCTTCGATCGCGCGGTCGACGCTTGAGCGATCGCGGATGTCGCCAGTGATCACCTTGATGCGATTCTTCTCGGGATAATCGAACGGCGCGATGTCGAGCGACACCACGTTGTGGCCGCGATCGAGCAGATAGCGCACCAGATTGATTCCAAGGAATCCAGCTCCGCCGGTGATAAGATAGGTGTTAGCTGTCATGTTTCTTACCTTGAATAATGAATTATTGATAACAAATGTTCTTCGAACTGCCGCTCGGAACAACATAGCCTACGGCAGTATGGTACTTTATTTCTTTTTGTAGGTCATTTTTCCGCCCTGCGGGGCGGAAAAACGACCTACAATCCGAAGAGATCAGCGCAAGGAGTCAATCCGCTCGTTGCTCATTCATGCTTTCGGTCTACTCGGCTACCGCCGGCTCGCTCGATGGCGCGCCCTGGCTCGGCCCGGTCGCCGCGAAGTCGAGCACCACTCGCGCGACATCCTGGCCGAGTTCGACCGCGAAATTGGTGCCGCGATCCCAGGGATAGACTTGGCTCATGCTGGCCCAGAACAGCCCAGGCAGCGGCGTCGCCAGCGCCGGGATGTTGCGCGAGTGGTTGACCGGCACGATTGGCTGGGCATACGGCTCGCGATGCAGCCAGTACTTGCGCACCCACGAACGCTCGAAGCGCGGGTTCACGGCCTTCAATGCCGGTAGAAACCGCTCTAATAGCGCATCCTCGCTCAGCTGAAAGTACTCATGCGACGGGTCGAGGTAGTCGCCACAGTAGATCAGCCGATCGCCGCCATAATGCTCCGGCTCGATAAAGTTGGTATGCTCGACCAGCGCCAGGAATGGAAATTGATCCTTGGGCATGTTGACCCAGTAGAGATTCTCGGTCAGCGGCTGTTTCAATGCAATCGTCATCACCACCGCGCCCATCGAGCGCAGCTGCTTGAGCCGGCCCAGGTAGTGCGCCGGCAGTTGTGGTGCAAGCTTGCTCAGCAGCCCCGGCGAACCGGTGACAATCACCGCGTCGACATCCTCGGGCGCGCCTTGGACTGGAGTGGCGCGCCAGCCGCCAGCGGGCAGCGGCGCAAGTGAGCCGATCGGCGCATTCAGCCGAACCGTGGCGCCCTGCCGGCGCACATGGGCCAGCAGCGCATCGGCAAAGCCCTGGAAACCACCGACAAAATAGCCCAGCTGGAAGCTGCGCGCCTTCAGCCGAGCCCAGAGCCAAGCCATGTTCACTTCCTCGGCGTGTGGGCCAAACTTACCCTCCAGCAGCGGATGCACGAATGCGCGATACACGTCCTCGCCCATCCAGCGCCGAGTCCAATGCGCCGCGGTCATTTTCTCCAGCGCCCGCCAGTCGCGCGCCAGGAATTTGAGATATGCCCCAACCGCGCCCATCCGCACGCGGTTCAGCGGCGATAGGCCTGGGTACGACAGCGTCGAAATGCCGGTCGCCACCAACCCCGGCAGCGGCAGCCGGCCAAACCACGGCAGGCGCAGCGACGGCGCACCGCCGAAAATCGGGCGACCGCGGCCATTCCACCATTGGGCCGTGCTCGGGCTGCGGAAGAACAGCCGATCGGAAAAGCCAATCGCGTCGACCAACTGCTTGATCGCCGTGTCGGTGGTAAACAAATGGTGATAAAAGCGCTCCAGCGGCCAGTCCCAGCGCTCGTCGCGGAAGCCAGAGGCCAGGCCGCCAGCCTGTGCACCGGCTTCATAGACCGAGACCGTGTGCCCGGCCCGCGCCAGATCATGAGCGGCGGTCAGCCCGGCGATCCCGGCGCCAACAATCGCGACCTTCATGTAAACCCCTGAGAGGGCTAGAGACCAGGGACTAGAGGCTAGAGAACTTGACTCTAGTCTCTACTCTCTAGCCTCTAGCCTCACGACGAAACCTCCAGCCCGCGCTCATCGACCGCGCGACCAAAATCGCCCCAGCCGACGTGCTCGAGCAGCATAAACAGCACGCCCAATAGCGTGATCGGCAGCCAGAGCGCCACGTGCAGCACCAGTGTATAGCCGGTCGCGACGGCTTTGGGAACGTTGTAGGCTGTCAGAATCGCAATCCCTGGCGCGTCGAAGGTGCCGACATAGCCCGGCGTCGAGGGCAGTGTGGTGAATAGATTGACTACGGCGGTCATGAGCATCAGCACCGGGAACGATACATGGAATGGAAACGCCTGCATCACAAACCAATATTTGGTCGTCTCAGTCAGCCAGATCAAGGTTGAAGACACGAAGATCAGCGCCAACTCGCGCGGGCTGCGCAGCGATTGCAAGCCCTCGACGAAGCGATCGAACAGGCCGTGGACATGCGGGCGTAGCCCGATCGGCACCAGCCGATCGACGAACCAGGCGTAGACGCGGCTCATGCGTGCGGGGCGCAGCGCCAGCGCCAAGAAGACAATCAGCGCCAAAAAGAACAGCACGCTGAAGAATGTCACCAGCGCGGTGTAGCCAGTCGGCAGCGGCGCGAACGGCAACGTCACAAACACAAACAGCAACATCACCAGGCCATCGAAGAGCCGCTCAAGGACCACTGTGGCAAGCGACACGCTGACCGGCACGCCCTCCTTGCGCCTGAGTATATACGAGCGCAGCACCTCGCCGGCGCGGGCCGGGTAGACATTATTGCCCATATAGCCAATCACGACAATCGGGAACAAACGGGTGAGCGAAACGCTTTTGATATGCCGCAGCATGTAATGCCAGCGCCATGTGCGCGCCCACACTGCGCCAAAATAGAGCGCAATGCCGGGGATCAGCCACCAGTAATTCGCGTGGCGTACCGTCGTCCAGAAGCCGTCCAGATCGAGCCCGCGCAGGGCCAGGGAGAGAAAGACGGCGCTGATGACGACCCCCAGCCAGAACTTCCAGCTTCGCAACGACGATTCCTCCAATCGGCTGTCGGCGCTTCTATTGGCATTTTACGCATAACTAAAACCGAGCCGCGCCATCGGCAGCCACAACGATATGATACCTGTGCGCTTCCCGCTTGTCAACGAAGGCTGACAGGATTCCCACGGATTACAGGAATAGAAAATCCGTGTAATCTGTGGGAATCCGTGTCGTGCTAGCGATCGCCGCGCGGCCAGAGCGTCCAGAGCATGATCAGGCCGGCGGCGGCCCAGGCCCATTTGGTCTCGGCGCTGAAGCCGTTGATCCGCAGCAGCACGCCACCAACGAACAGACCGGTTGCGATAATGCCACCGGCGAGGCGCGACGTGGCCCGCTCGACCCGGCGCATGCTACGCTCAATGCGGCTCAGATCGACGCGCATATGCAAATCGCCGCGATTGGCCGATTTATAAAAATCATCCATCTGGCGCGGCAGTGTGGCCAGAATCTGTCCAGCGCCGGTCAATTCTTTACGCGCGCGCTCGAACCAATCATTGTGGCGGCTCTCACGCGCCATCAGCTCCTGTGCGAAGGGCCGCAGCGTCTCGAATAGGTTAATATCCGGATTGATCGCCGTGGTCATGCCGCTGACCATACCGATCGAGCGACCGAGATAGATCAAGTCCTGCGGCATCTGGAAGGGCATATCGCGCACCAGATGCTCGACCTCGCCAAACACGCCCTCAACCACATCGGTGCTGGTCATTTCGCGCAGGCTGCGGTCGTATGTATATCGGAACAGGATCTGGGCGGCCTGGACAATCGGCCGGCGGTCGGCGTCGGGCAAGATCACGCCCAGGCTATCGAGCGCTTGAACGAAGCGCGCGGCGTCGTTGGTCGCCACCGCCACGGTACTCTCGCGCAACGCCTCCATCGCACGCACGCCCAGCCGGCCGACCATGCCGAAATCGATGAAGATCAGCGTGAAGGGTGCCCCTGGTTTGACGCCATTGGTCTGTGGCGGCGGCGGACCCTCGATCCGCACAAACAGATTACCGGGGTGCGGATCGGCATGAAACACGCCGTCGAGAAACCATTGCTTGAGATAGGCACGGTAGAAGCGATGCGACAGCTCGTGCAGATCGACGCCAGCGCGATTGAGCGCGTCGATATCGCTGATCTTGATGCCGCCAATGCGCTCCATAATCAGCATGCGCCGGGTCGAGATCTCGGTATATGGGATGGGGATATAAACCCCTGGCACCTCGGCAAGGTTGGCGCGGATCTGCTCGGCATTGCGCGCCTCGTGGACATAGTCCAATTCCTCGATCAGCACGCGCTTGAACTCTTCAAAGAGCGCCAGCAGATCGGCACGGCGCTTGATCGCCGGGTAGTGGCGCACCACCCGCACCGCCCACTCGACCGCGCGTAAATCGATCTCGACAATCTCGTCGATGCGCGGGCGCTGGACTTTCACCGCCACCTCGCGCCCATCGTGCAGCACACCGAAAAATACCTGGCCCAGCGACGCTGCGGCGACCGGCGTAGCACTAAATTCGGCAAACATGCCGGACGGCGGTGCGCCAAGCTCCGCCACCAGCGTCTCCAGAATATAGGGCAGCGGCGCGGGTGGCACTTCGTCTTGCAGCCCGGCTAGCTCGTCGGTAATCTGCACCGGTAAGATGTCGGCGCGTGAGCTGAGAAATTGCCCAAGCTTAATCAACACGCCGCCCATCTGCACCGCCAAGCCGCGGAAGCGCCTGGCGATATCGACCCAGCGGCGCATACCAGTACGCCGCGGATACCAGCGCGTCAGCCACCAGCGACTAAGCAGAATATCGATCACAAAGACGCGCACAATCATGCGCAAGAAAAACCACGAGATGCGCAAAAAGCGCCGGCGATGGTGGATCTTAAGCGGCGGTAGCTTCGCCGGCGGCGCTGCCGGCGCTGGTTGGGTTGGGCGGTTCGTGACACTTTGCACATGCGTATTATACACCAGCAATTTGACGCCGAGTCATCGGCATGCTAAGATGGTATCACAAGTGAGCATGTCTAGCCCTGTGGCCCTCTCTATGCGGTATGGAGAGGGTTTGTTGTGCAGAGCTATGCCGGCCGTAACCGGCGCAGCTACGACGGCGTTCGTATCAGCAGATCTGGAAAACCTATGCGAACCAGCATCTGGCTCGTGCGGCACGGGCAAACCGAGCTGAATAAGGCTCGGCGTTACCAGAGCATCAGCGACGGCCCGCTGACGCCGTTTGGGCTGCGGCAGGCGAGCGCGCTGGCCGAACGGCTGCGACGTCTACCGTTCAAAGTCGCGGTCGTCAGTCCATCGCAGCGCGCTCAGGTCACCGCCGAGACGATCTTGGCCGATCGCATTGCGCCAATAGTAGCCGACCAGCGCTGGGCCGAGACGAACCACGGCCGCTGGGAGGGGCTGACCTACGGCGAGGTGCGCGAGCGCTACCCGCACGAGGCCGTGCAGCGCTTCGCCGACGCGCTGCACGGCAAGCCGACCGGCGGCGAAAGCCTGGCCGAGGTAGCGCAGCGCGTCGGCGAAGGCTGGCGCGCGCTACTGCAACAGTACCCTGGCGGGCGCGTGCTGGTCGTCACACACGCCACGCCAATCCAGTTGGTCTTGTGCGCGCTGAGCGAGATGTCGCCGGCGCTGCACTGGCGCTGGCGCGTCGACCTGGGCAGCGTCACGTCGATCGACGTCTATGGCGGCGGCCCGATCATCCGGATGGTCAACGAGGTACCACATTTATGAGCAGCACCGACGAGATCGCGCTGCGCGAAATCTGCACTCAGATCGCCGGCCCAAATGCCGCCGCGCTCGCCGCCGCGCGCACCCGGTTGGACCGGCTGGCCAAGCCGCCCGGCAGCCTGGGCACGCTGGAGCCGCTGATCGTGCGGCTGGCGGCGATGACCGGCCAGATCCGGCCGGACTTTCAGCACCCAATTGTGCTCGTCGCCGCCGGCGATCACGGCGTGGTAGCCGAGCGAATCAGCGCCTACTCACAGGCCGCGACCGGCCAGACGATCCTTCATTTTCTACGTGGCGGCGCGGCCATCAACGCCCTGGCTGCCAACGCCGGCGCGCAGGTCGTCGTCGTCGACGCCGGGGTCGCGGCCGAGCTCCCCGATCACCCACGCCTGCGGCGCGCGGCGGCTGGCCGCGGCTCGCGCAACCTGCTGCGCGAGCCGGCGATGACCCGCGCCCAGGCGGCCGCCGCCATGCTGGCGGGCGCGCGCATTGTCGGCGCAGAAGCCGAGGCCGGCCTTGATCTGCTGGCGCTAGGCGAAATCGGTGTCGGCAACACCACCCCGGCCGCCTGCCTGACCAGCGCATTCACCGGCGTCGCACCCGAACTCACCACCGGCCGTGATACCGGCATGGACGACGCGGGGATCGAGCGCAAGCGCGCCGTCGTGGCCGGGGCGCTGCGACGTGCGCGGGTGAAGCCGGCCGATCCGCTCGGCGTGCTCGCCGAGTTGGGCGGCTTCGAGATCGCCGTGCTGGCGGGCGCAGCAATCGCCGCAGCCGCGCGCCGCATCCCGGTGGTGCTCGACAGCTACGCAGTCACCAGTGCGGCGTTCGTGGCCGTGGGGCTGGCGCCGAACCTGCGGCACTTTCTGATCGCCGCGCATCGCTCGGCCGAGCCGGGCCACGGTGTGGCGCTGGAGCACCTGGGTCTTGATCCGCTGCTCGCGCTCGACCTGCGCTTGGGCGAGGGGTGTGGCGCGGCGCTGGCCCTGCCGATCATCCTAGGCGCCGCCCGCCTCATGCGCGAGATGGCGACGCCGGAGCATACCGGGACTGGGTGACAAGATGTCAAGGTGATATTGTCATCTTGTCATCTTGTCAGGTCGAAAGAAGGCGTTGATGGAACCAGCAGAACGAGCCAATAAGAGAAACCTGTGGGGCCCGTTCTGGCCGCTGGGCGAGGCCCTGCGCTTCCTGACAATTCTGCCGCTTGGTGGGCTGCCGCCGATCTCCAAGGGTGCGATCGCTCGAGCGATCGGATACTTTCCACTGGCCGGCGCGGTGATCGGAGCATTGCTGTCCGGAGTCGGATTGCTGAGCGGCGCGCTGTGGGATGATTGGGTGCGTGCGGTCGCTATCGTCGTCGCATGGGGCGCCATCACGGCCGGGCTGCACCTCGACGGCCTGAGCGACACATTCGACGCCGTGCTGAGTTGGCGGTCGCGCGAGCGTAAGCTGGAGATCATGAAAGATAGCCGCATTGGCGCGATGGGCGCGATCGCGCTGATTGCCGTCATCGTGCTCAAGATCGCCTTGCTCCATAGCGCCGGCGCTGGCTGGCTCCGCGCGGTTGTGCTCGCCCCTGTGCTTGGGCGCTGGGCCGACACCTATGGGATCTTTTGGTTCCCGCCAGCGCGCGCCGGCGGCCTTGGGCGCGAGTTTCAATCGCAGCTTGGCCGCGCCGACTTCGTGCTCGCTAGCGGCATTACGGTTGTGCTCGCCGTGGCGCTTGGCGGCGCGCGCGGGCTCGTCGCACTGGCGCTAACGTGGGTTGTCACTCAAGTGCTGGGCATGTGCTGGACACGCGACCTCGGCGGGCTGACCGGCGACACTTACGGCGCGCTCTGCGAGATCGCCGAAGTGGTTGCCCTAGGAGTTATGAGTTCTAAGTTATGAATGATCAGTTTTACACAATTAACTCATAACTCTTGACTCTCACCTCTTAACAGCGCATGGTTGACCACAAATTGTCGTAGATCGTTTATACTAGGTAAAGAAACGTTCGGCTCCGTCGCTACATTGATCACATTTTGATCAGGTATAATCGGGCCGGACGGTTTAGACTTCTGTAGTAAGTGCCGCACGAATCGGCGCAGGTCTGACTCGTTGTTACTCAATCGGTAACAAGCGCCGACAGACCTTGTACCTGAAGGAGCCAAACGCATGCCAGAGGAACGTGGCACCACGACGGACCTTGAGCCCCGTTTCTATCCCAATTTGATCGGGCGCTTGTATTTGATTAGCCTCGAAGATGTGATGGGCCGCAACGGCGTCAACGCCTTGCTCAACCTTGCCGGCGCCCGCCATCTGGTCAATACCTATCCGCCCTCCAATCTCAAGCGCGAGTTTCCCTTTTCCGACTTGACCACGATCTCCAAATCGACCGAAACGATGTATGGCCCGCGCGGCGCCCGCGGCATGGAACTGCGCGCCGGCCGCTATGCCTTCAATCTGGGCTTGAAGGAGTTCGGGCCGCTGCTG